>OGRD01000071.1_pt1 | contig 75732 bp, 57 predicted proteins | sample 1553441 | NCBI WGS metagenome assembly OGRD01 (sample SAMEA2580106, study PRJEB22360) | human gut metagenome | biome: human gut; feature: human-associated habitat; material: faeces | place: Denmark | collected 2008/2010
ATTACTTTGGAAGGAATCTTGATTATGAATTCTCTTATGGGGAAGAAATTGCTATTCTACCTCGAAATTATCCTTTATCTTTTCGTTATTTAAAGGAAAAGAAACACCATTACGCTTTGATGGGTATGGCTCATATTCATAATGGTTACCCTCTTTTCTACGATGGCTTTAACGAAAAAGGCCTTGCTATCGCAGGTTTAAATTTTGTTGGTAATGCAAAATATAACCATCCTAAAGGGGAAGGATATGATGTAGCCCAATATGAATTTATCCTTTATATTCTTAGCTCTTTTCAGTCCGTCGAAGAAGTCAAAGAATCTTTGAAGACGTTAAATATATGCGACACCCCCTTTAATGAATATTATCCATGTGCGGAACTTCATTATCTTATCGCGGATAAGAAAGAATCCATTGTCGTGGAATTTCAAAAAGAGGGGACCCATGTATATGAAAACTCCATTGGAGTGCTTACGAATAACCCGCCTTACAACATTCAACTAGCTTTATTGGATCAATACATGGGTATCACCTCTAAGGATCCGGAAAAGAACTTCTCCCACGAAATTGATTTCAAAAGATATAGCAGGGGCATGGGTACGAATTTCCTCCCTGGAGGATTATCCAGCACGTCTCGCTTTGTAAAAGTTGCCTTCACAAAATTTAACTCTATATGTGAAGAAGATGAAATCTCAAGCGTAAATCAATTCTTCCACATCCTTGATTCGGTAGATCAACAAAGAGGGTGCTGTGAGCTTTCTTCTAACAAATATGAAATCACGATTTATTCATCGTGCTGCAACCTGGATGAAGGTGTTTATTATTACAAAACATATGGTAACCATCAAATCAATGCAGTAAAGCTCTCAAATATCGATTTAGAGGGCGAAAAACTCTTCTCCTACGCATTGGAAGAGAAGGAACATATAAATTATCAAAACTAAAGAAAACGGGCCTTCATGTAGAAAGCCCATTTTTTATGTTGTTGGATTATTTCTGCCAAGACATGTTATTTCCGCCTTTTGGTAAGATATAACTCTTATCTTTTTCCTTTACGCGGATAATCTTTGCAGAATCCTCTAAGTTACCAGAGGTTGCTTTGATGTCATTTACGGCATCTAAGGTAATCTTGAATTTGAAGATTTTATTTCCTTTCTTTGTAGCAATCTTTTTACCGTTATTGTAGAGGGTTACTTCATCTTGATTGGAGTAAACCTTGATAACGGCTTTCTTGTCTGTGCGGTTCACATAACGTTTCGAACAAATATGAACGAATGGATCCTCACTCCAATAGGCTTTATAAATATAGAAGGCATCTTTCTTTGTTTTACGGTCAAAGGTAACTAATCCCTTATGGTTAATGCCTTTCTCTCCGCCTTGGTTTCTGCCATCACTTCCGAAATCAAACATATTCCAGACATGGGTTGCCCAAAGATATGGACGTTTTTCGAAACATTTGAGCATCTTTTCATGATATTGAGCTTGATATTCTTCAGTGTTATCAAATCTCTTAGGATGGCTGGAGTGGAGGTTTGGCATACCTTCCGCACCATATTCACTAAGACCGATAGGGCCATGAGGATAGAAGAAATGCCACCAATCGAGAATCCATCCCGTCACAGGAGTGAATGGGACATACCAGCCCCAATATAAGTTATAGGAGGCAACATCGGTAATATGAGCGACACGATTAAAGATTGTCATCATAGAGAAGCAGGCGATGCCGGTGAGTCTTGATGGATCTTCCTTATGCGTATGCTCGTTTAATTCTTTGTGGTTGGCTCTACAATCTTTACCAAATTGTTTACGGAACATGGTAATCTCATTTGAAATGCCCCAGCAAACAATGGATGGATGGTTGAAACATTGATGGATGAGCTCGTCTAATTGACTCTTAGCATTCAGGTCCGCTTCCTTGGAATATTTGGAAATATAAGGGATTTCCGACCAAACGATAATGCCATTCTCATCGCAAAGATCATAGAAATATTGATCGTGTTGATAATGAGAAAGACGAAGAGTGTTTGCTCCAATCTCTTTGACGAGCTTCATGTCTTCATCCATATCCGCTTTGGTGATTGCATTACCGACATGTGGGCGATCTTGATGCTTTGCGACCCCTCTTAAAGGATATGATTTTCCATTTAAGAAGAAACCTTTCTTAGGGTCTACTTTAAAGAAACGGAAACCAATTTTAGAAGAGACTTCATCAAGAAGCTTGCCATCTCTAAGGAGCTTTCCTTTGACGGTATATAAGTAAGGATCTTTTAAACCGTTCCATAAATGGACATTTGGAACGGAAATTTCCTCGTTTACTTTGCCTGCAACAACAACGTTACCCTCTTTATCTAAGAGCTCAATAACGATTTCGTCATTTGTATTTGCGGAAGCTTCCACACGTAAAGTGGCTTTATTGCCGTTCACACTTGGGAAACATTTTAAAGCAGGGGAAGAGTCTTTTTGGAACTCAAAATGCTCCTTAGGAAGAATTAAGAGATTTACGTCACGATAGATTCCGCCATAGAAGGTGAAATCAGCCGCATCTGGGTAAATACGAGCATAAGCCTTATTGTCGGCTTTCACTATGAGTTCGTTTTCCTCTTTGAGGAATTCACTGATTTTCACGATGAAACGAGAATATCCGCCTTCGTGATGACAAATATTCTTGCCATTTAAAATAACATCACAAAGAGAATTCACCGCGTCAAATTGGAGATATACGTCTTCATCTTTTATTTCAGGTTTATGGAAATGTTTGGTATAGGTACCAACATCTCTTAGATAGTCATTTCCGCCATCCTGTCCATCTTTGCCATTCCAAGAATGGGGAAGAGATACGTGCTCTTCTGGTAAGGAAGCGATTTGAAATGTCCAATCTTCATTTAATAATATGGATTTTCTCATTATTTCCCTTTCTTTTTAGCGGCTTTCTTTTCTTCAGCCTTTGCTTTTTGGGCTTGGTATTCCGCTTCTTTTTCTTCAAAATTCCAGCCTTTTTTAGCGCATTTTTCTTTTAATTCGCTAATGCGGGCCTCTTCGATTTGACGAGCAGTTTCTTTTTCTTCCATTTCCATTCTCGTTTGTGGATCGATCCATTCTTCACCACGAGCAAGGCAGGCAGCTTTTTGATCTTCGAGAATCTTGATTTGGTCTTCTTTGGTGAACTTTTCAACATTCATAAAGAGGAACATGATACCCATTAAGAGATAACAAGCAGATTCAACGCCATAACCGAGGATTGTGTTAACGAGCTTCAAATCCATGCCAGAGGTTTTTGCGGCCGTATTGATACCAGCGATGATACCATTACAAATACCGGACATACAAACCATGATGGAACCGTATACTGCCATTGTGAAACCATCCGTTCTCTTGCCATAAACGGCTTCTTGATGGTCTAAGACATTTGCCAATAAGGCAAGTGAGATATACATAGCAGGGGCAGTTCCTAAGGCTTTCACGACAAAGGAAGCGATGGATAATCCCCAAACAGCACCGTCATTGCTTGCGACAGATGGAATAAGAGCAACAAAGGCGATAGCGCCACCAAGCACAGCAAGAAGAGAACCTAAGCTAATGGTCTTGGATTTTGTTAGTTTATGAGCAATTGGCCATACGATTAACATGCCAAGAGCTGTTGGGATAGCGCCAACGGTATTGATGGTGGAAGAGAGTTTGTTCTCGCCCGTCATCGCTTGTGAGTAGAAGGAGAGGTCATTGTTTTTCATTTGGCCTCCGAATTGATAAAGGAAGAAGAAAATGATGATAAGCCACCAATATTTATCTTGAGCGCAAATTTTGATTTGCTCACGCATGGAAGTTTTTTCGGCTTTGACAATATCTTGATCTTCTTTTGCCGCGGCATTCTTCACATTTTCTTCGGTGATTCTTTCACGGGTGAAATAGAATTCAAGCAAACAGCCAATAACTAAGCAAACAATCATGATGATCATGAGAATGGTCCATTTGCTGTTGGCTTGATCAGGGCTGATTAAGGTTTTTACTTCGAAGCCATTGGCTAAGGAATTTGCTTCTTCTAGGATGTTGGTTGTTAATGGAGTGCCATCCGCTTTAATGCCATATTGATAAACAGGAAGTAAACCGATGAAGTCGACTAAGAATCCTCCAGCCATACCAGCAAGTCCAGCTGCACCAAGTTGAGCAGCCATAATGCAAGTAGAGAGAAGATTTCTCTTAGAACCATCACGGGTTGAAAGATTCACTAAAGCAGAGTGGGATGTGTAATAGATAGGCCAGGCTAAAGCGTAGTAGAGGTTATAGCCAACAGCGATAAGAATAGAGGCAAGAAGGTTAGAGGAGCTTCCTCCAGCACCGGTCGGAAGAGGGACAAGGAAAAGAACCAATAAAGCGATAGCAATAAGAGGCATGCCAAGCAAGATAAGCGGTCTTGCCTTTCCTGCGATACTTGGTTTTCTTTCCATTAAATGGCCAACAAGAAGGTTACCAATCACGACAAAAATAGCGGAAATGATTGGCAAGAGTGTTTGGAAAAGTGGATTCCAATCACCTAAAAGTAAGACTTTGTCCCAATATTGGACGAGCCATACATTGACAACGCCATTGCTAATCAAAGCAAGGATAGGTCCAAGAAGGTAACCTAACCCCGCTTCAGGAAAAAGCTTGACGTTTGCAGATTTGATCTTCGTTCTAAAAATAGGTTTTTCGAAGATGCTTTGCTTTTTTGTTTTCTCCATAGAAGGAAACCTCCATTCTTAATATTTGTATATATTCTATATTGAGGATTATATCCTCACTAATTATAAGATTTTAAAGAGCGATGTAAGCGCTTAAAATTGCAATAATTGTTCTTATTTATTGCAAAAACGATTACTAACGCTTGTTTTCCTTCTCTGAAGCAGGGCTCATTCCTATCACTTTTAGATAACTTCTATAGAAAGTGGAGTAGTCATTAAAGGATAGCTCCTCTGCAACATCGACCGCTTTCCTTCCTTCACGGATCATTTGCTGGGCAAGAACGATTTTCTTTGAACGGATGTATTTCATCAAAGAACATTTCATTGCTTTCTTAAATTGATTTGAAAGATACGATTCGGAATAATGCAAATCCTTGGCAATATTTTCTAACGCTAAGTCCTCTTTGATGTGGTTCTCGATATAATCGATTAAGACGCTAATGATGTCATTATTTTGGAATTCTGGGACGTTCCCTCTGGAGTTGGCAAGATACACCATGATTTCTTGCATTTTGCATTTGGCAAGAAGATACAAATCTTCATCGTTATAGAGATCATAAAAGGTGTCGAAAGCGCGGACGGCGGATTCTACATTCCTTTTACTAGGGAAAAAGGGGCACATATTTCTTAATCTCTCTTGTAAGGAAGATGGGAGAAAAGAAACAGGGAACTTAAAAACATAACGTTCATAACTGACGTCTTTGTTTACGGTCGCAAAATGAAATTTGCCAGGGCTCATTAAGATAATGTCCCCGCTTTCAAGATGTCTTGTCTCTCCTTCAACGTGATAGTCGACATCGCCTCTTACAAAAAGAATGAGTTCATAAAAGACGTGCATGTGTTTGCTATATTGGTCTTTTGGTGAGGATGCGTAGTCTAATTTATGTGAGAAGTCTATGTCTTGCTTAACGAAAGAAAACATAAATGGAATACCTTCTTGTTTGATTTGACTTCATTATAGGATACAAAAATAAAAATGCAATCTAATTATAATAAATTTGCAATATTTAATTGTGAAAACTTTTAAAACAGCATGAAAAGCCGATTTCTTATTTAAAAATTCGTATTTCAAAGAAATATATGTAAAATATTGCAAGGAAAAACATAAAATATTGCAATTCAATATTATAAGTATGCGCTTACAATAATTTTTGTTAGGAGATAAATTATGAAACTATCGTTTCGTTGGTACGGCCTTAATGATTCCATTCCTTTGGAATACATTCGCCAAATACCAAATATGTCAACGATCGTTACTTCCGTCTATGATAAAAAAGCAGGCGAAGTTTGGGAAGAACCCTCTCTTTTAAAACTCAAAGCTGTTTGCGAGAAGAACGGTCTTAAAATGGAAGTCATCGAATCCATTCCAGTTTCCGAAGATATTAAGATGGGAACGGAGAAAAGAGATGCGCATATCGAAGCTTTCAAGAAGAATCTTGAACTCTGCGCAAAGAACGGTGTCAAAGTTGTTTGCTATAACTTCATGCCTGTCTTTGATTGGCTAAGAACGGACATGCATCACGTTTTATTTGATGGCAGCAATGCTCTTTCTTATTCTCGTGATGATTTTGATAAAGTGGATCCAAAACATCTTCATTTACCAGGATGGGATGAATCTTATTCCCCAGATGAATTACAAGATCTTTTAGAGAAATACAAACATATCTCTCATGAGCAATTATTTGCTAACCTTGTTTATTTCTTGAATCAAATCATGCCAATCTGTGACCAATATGGCATCAGCATGGCTATTCACCCAGATGATCCACCATGGGATGTCTTCGGTCTTCCAAGAATTATTTCCAATGAAGAAGACTTAGATAAGCTCTTTGCTGCTGTTCCAGATATTCATAACGGTTTAACCCTTTGCACTGGAAGCTTTGGAGCAGGAAGAAAGAATGACCTTCCTCATATGGCTGCTAAATATGCCAAGATGGGAAGAATCTACTTCGCTCATTTAAGAAACGTGAAATACACGGATGATAAAGATTCCTTCACCGAAGTGGGACATTTCTCCAAATACGGTTCCTTAGATATGGCTCTTATCGTGAAAAATCTCGTTGATAATGGCTTTGATGGCTATGTAAGACCAGATCACGGAAGAAATATCTGGGGTGAAGATCAAAAACCGGGTTATGGTCTTTATGATCGTGCACTCGGATGCGCTTATATTAATGGTTTATTTGAAGCGGTTGAACGATTTGAAAAATAAAAAAGAAAGGTTTGAATTAATTATGGACTACAAATTACCTTTATTCGTTGATTATTCCAACAAAGTCATTGTGATTACAGGAGCAGGAGGAGTTCTTTGCTCTGAAATGGCAAAAGCTTTTGCTCTCTGCCACGCCAAAGTTGCTCTTTTAGACTTACATTATTCCGCAGCTGAAGCCAAAGCCGAAGAAATTCGTGCTTTAGGTGGCATTGCTAAAGGATATGAAGCCAACGTCTTAGACAAAGATTCTCTTGAAAAGGCTCACCAAGCCATTCTTGCTGATTTTGGCAAATGCGACATCCTTATTAATGGTGCCGGTGGCAACTCTCCAAAAGCTTCCACCTCTCAAGAATTCTATGAACCAAAAGTGGATTCTTCGACCATTTCCTTCTTTGATTTAAAGACGGAAGGATTCCAATTCGTTTTCAATCTCAACATCCTTGGCACCTTACTTCCTACCCAAATTTTTGCCAATGATATGTTAGGCAAAGAAGGATGCTCTATCTTAAACATCTCTTCCATGAACGCTTTCACCCCATTAACAAAAATCCCTGCTTATTCTGCAGCAAAAGCTGGTGTTAGCAATTTCACCAAATGGCTTGCCACCCATTTCGCTAAGAGCGGAATCCGTGTGAATGCCATTGCTCCTGGCTTCTTCTCCACAGCCCAAAATAAAGCTTTGCTTTGGAATCCAGATGGCACCCCAACCGAAAGAACCCATAAGATTTTGAATAACACTCCAATGGGCAGATTTGGTACACCAGAAGAACTCTTAGGTGCTGTGCTCTTCCTTTCTAATAGTGAAGCTGCTTCCTTTATCACCGGTGTTGTTCTTCCAATCGATGGTGGTTTCAGCGCTTATAGCGGAGTTTGATTTATGAATTCATTTTTTGGGGAAGATGTTCTTCTTTCTGGAACTGCCAGCAAAGAAATCTATAGTTCTATTAAGGATCTTCCTATTATCGATTATCATTGCCATTTGGATCAGACTGCCATCCAAGCTGATAAGAAATTTACCGACATTGGTGAACTTTGGCTTGCTGGCGACCATTACAAATGGAGAGCAATGAGAATGTGTGGAGTGGATGAATATTTCATCACCGGTGAAGCTTCTTACCATGAGAAATTCCTTCACTATGCGGAAATCCTCCCTCAATTATGCGGTAACCCTCTTTATTATTGGACCCATTTTGAATTGAAACAGGTTTTTGGCATCAATAAAGCGCTTAACAAAGAAAGCGCTGAAGAAATCTATGCCGAAGCAAATGAAAAATTAAAGACCCTTTCTGTTCAAAAGTTATTAAAACTCTTCCATGTTCAATTTGTGGCAACCACAAACGATCCAACGGAAGATTTAAAAGACCATGGCAAGGTGAATGAGACTGATGTTACCCCAACCTTCCGCCCAGATAAGCTTTATAGTTTCGATTCCAAATATATCGAAGAACTTGGCAAGGTTGTCGGCTATTCATTAAATGATCTTGATTCTTTCCAAAAAGCTTTAGGAGAAAGACTTGATTTCTTTAAATCCAAAGGCTGCAGAATCACCGATCATGGTTTCCGTTCCTTCCCAAAGTCCTATGCGACTTATGAAGAAGCAAAAGCTCTCTATCTCAAGAGAGATTCCTTAACTGCCTCCGAGAAAGATTCTTTATTCGGCTATCTTCTTGTTTTCTTGATGAAAGAATACAAGAAGAGAGACCTCTTAATGCAAATCCATTTCTCTGTCGTTCGTAATATCAACACCCCAATGTTCCACAAGGTTGGTGTCGATGCTGGATTTGATGTTATTGCCGAAGGAGTGAATGTTGGAGACCTTATCCGTTTCTTAGATCAACTTAGCGATGAAGAAAGACCAACCATCATCCTTTATTCCTTAAATCCTGAAATGTTACGTGAAGTCGCTTGCATTACTGGTGCCTTCCGTAATGTCATCGTTGGAGCAGCTTGGTGGTTTAACGATACTCTTTTGGGTATTCGTAGAAATCTTGAAATCGTTTCTGAGTATGCTGCAATTGGAACGAACCTTGGTATGTTAACCGATTCTCGTTCCTTCTCATCTTATTCTAGATTTGATTTCTTCCGCAGAATCCTTTCTTCCTTCTTAGGAGAAAAGGTCGATGCTGGGGAATATCTCTTAGAAGACGCTAAAAAACTTGCTTATAACATCTCTTACGGAAATATCAAAAAACTATTAGGAGAATAATGTATGGAAAATGTTTTAGAAGAGATTCGTCACTATCGCTTGGTGCCTGTGGTGGCAATCAATAAAATTGAAGACGCCATTCCAACAATGGAAGCCCTTGTCAAAGGCGGACTTCCGGTTGCAGAAATCACCTATCGTACAGCCTGTGCGAAAGACGCGATTAAATTAGCCGTTGAGAAATTCCCAGAAGCCTTGATTGGTGCTGGAACGGTTATTAATGCTGCCCAAGCCGAAGAAGCTATCTCTCTTGGCGTGAAATTCATTGTTTCCCCAGGACTTAGCAAAGAAGTTGCAAAAGTTTGCAAAGCCCATAACGTTCCTTATCTCCCAGGATGCGTTACTCCAACCGAGATTATGGAAGCCTTAGAACTTGGCATTAATGTGATCAAATTCTTCCCTGCTTCAAATTACGGTGGCTTAAAAACCATCAAAGCCTTAAATGGCCCATTCCCACAAGTGACCTTCATGCCTACAGGCGGAGTAAACGAAGAGAATGTTCTTGAATATCTTGCTTATCCTCATATCATCGCTTGCGGTGGAAGCTTCATGATGAAAGGAAACTTTGAGGAAATCGAAGAAAAAACAAAGAAAGCCGTTGAGCTTGTGAAAGGAAAATAAATATGAAAGCAGTTACCTTAGGCGAATTAATGCTTCGTCTTCAACCAGACAATTATTTACGTTTCGTTCAATGCGATCATCTCGAATCCACTTTTGGTGGAGGAGAGGCAAACGTTGCCGTATCTCTTGCCAATTATGGCATTGATGCCGCATTCGTTAGCAAACTCCCATCCCACGAAATTGGACAAGCTGCCTTAAATTCTTTAAGAAGATATGGCGTTGATACTTCCAAGATCGTGAGAGGTGGAGACCGTTTAGGAATCTATTTCTTAGAGAAAGGCGCCTCACAAAGACCTTCCAAGGTTATCTATGATCGTGCCAATTCCGCTTTCGCTCTTTCTAAGCCAGAAGAATATGACTGGGATAAGATCTTAGAAGGTGTTACCTGGTTCCATTTCTCCGGCATTACACCAGCTTTGGGCGACAACGTTATCGAAATCACCCGCCAAGCTTTGATTGCTTGCAAAAAGCACAATGTTACCGTTTCTTGCGATTTAAACTACCGCAATAAACTTTGGAGCAAAGAAAAAGCTCGTGAAGTCATGGGTGAATTCATGCAATACGTCGATGTCCTTATTGGTAACGAAGATGATGCAAACGATGTCTTTGGCATCAAAGCCGAAGCCACTGATACCATCTCTGGCAAACTCAACAAGGAAGGATATGTCTCGGTTGCTAAACAACTTAAAGACAAATTCGGCTTCAAATATGTTGCTATCACGATGAGAACTTCTATCTCCGCAAGTGATAACAAGTGGTGTGGTATGCTCTATGATGGCAATGCCTATATGTCTAAAGAATACAACCTCCGCATCGTTGATCGTGTTGGTGGAGGAGATTCCTTTGCTGGCGGATTAATCTACTCTTTAATGAATAACTATCATCCACAAGATGCGATTGAATTCGCCATTGCCGCAAGTGCTTTAAAACATTCCATCGAAGGAGACTATAACTGTGTCTCTGTTGATGAAGTGAAGAAACTTGCTGGTGGAGATGGCTCTGGCCGTGTCCAACGTTAATTCGTTATTTCTATAAACTCCTGTGATAAGCCCCGGAATTGTGCCTTCCGAGGCTTTTCTTTTTACATTAGGCATTCTTTATCTAAATGAACAACCCATATATTGGCTATTGCTTTTTCACCGTTTTTGAATGGAATATTTCAGCAGTTAAAGATTACAAACTCAAGTATTTATGGGTTTTTCTTCCAAAGATTAGGAAAATTGATAAAATATTATAGATATCTTAAATGATAAGCACATACATAGGGAAAGGGCTTTTTTATGAACGAACAAGCAACACCGAAAATTATTGCTGTGGCAGGCAAAGGTGGAGTGGGAAAAACGTCTATTGCCGCGACCATTGTTAAACTTTTGGTCAAAAACTATCCAGATAAGAGAATCTTAGCGATTGATGCTGATCCTGCAGTCGGGCTTTCTACCGCTTTAGGAATTGAGACGAAGAAAACCATTGATGATGTAAGAAAAGAAGCAATTGCTGCATCAGAGGATGGAAAGAATGCCGTTGTAGAAGTGCTTGGCAATGCGGAATATTCCATTGAAGAAGCTATTGTGAATCAAAACGGTTTCTCTTTTATGGCAATTGGTCGTCCAGAAGCAAGCGGTTGTTATTGCAAGATTAATACCTACCTTAAAGAGGTCATTTCCGCTATTTCTTCTCATTACGATTATGTCGTGATCGATGGGGAAGCAGGAATTGAGCAAATCAATCGCCGCGTCATGGAAAAAGTCACTCACTTATTGCTCGTTACCGATCAAAGCCAAAAAGGAAGACAAGTTGTAAAGACAATTAAACAAGTTGCAGATGAACTTGTAATGTATGAAGAAATTGGCGTGATTGCGAACCGTCTTTCTTCTTTAGCAATGAAAGAAGAATTAGACGTTGGAGGAATCCCTGTTCTAGCGAAAATCCCTATGGACGATGAACTTGCGCGTTTCGATATGGAGGGAGAGAACGTCTTCTTCCTTTCTGAGGATGCGCCAATCGTCAAAGGAACATCAGAGGCATTAAAGAAAATACATATTCTTTAATATATAAGGAGACATCAATGAGAGACCTGAAACATTTGTATTATTTCGAGAAACTTCTTGAGAACTCTTATAACGATTTAATCGGAGAAGCGGAGGAAGAGGGAAGAAAGGCTGTCGGACACGTTTGTTATCAAATTCCTGAACCTTTATTGAACCTACCTGGCATTTTCTCCGTGCGTTTAAGAGCCCCACGTACGGGAAGTATCGAAATGGGAAGCTATTATCTTTCCCCAATCTTTTGCGAAGCCTGTAGAGCAATTCTCGAAAGAGCATTAGAAGGAGGATTTAACTTCCTTGACGCGATCATTGCCCCTGAAGCCTGCGCGATGATGAACCGTTGCGTGGAAAATATCGAGCATTTGAATTGTTGCACGAAGCCTCATTTCTTTGCTTCTTATGTCGACGTTCCTATGAAGAGCGATGAGAGCACTTTGAAACATTACGTTCTTCAAATGAAAGAACACGTCTTGAAGCCATTGCATGAAAACTTTGGCATTGATGTCTCGGATGAAGCAATCCGTAAGGCTGTGGAAGAACAAAACAAGATTTCTAAACTCATCACGGAAATCGGTGATTTTAGAAAAGAGGAAACCCCTCGTATTACGGGATATGAATTTGCCGTTCTTTGCTTAGCAACATATTGCTGCCCAAAAGATAAACTCATCACCAAATTAGAAGAAACTCTAGAAGAGGTGAAAAACCGTGTTCCGGAAAAGAAAGGAACATATCGTTGCCGTGTAGCGATGGTGGGATCGGAAATCGATGACCCTCAATTAATTAAACTTGCGGAGGAATGTGGCCTTATAGTGGTCGCAGACCGTTATTGTTTCGGTTCTCTTCCAGGAAGGCAGGTTATTGAATTAAACAATGATGAAGATGCCTTAACCCAGGTTTGCCGTTACTATATGCAATCTGGACAATGCCCTCGTTTCCTTACCACGGAAAAAGTGAATGAAAGACATGAGTATATCGATAAGATTGGCAAGGAATATCACGTTGACGGAATTATTATCGAACAAATTAAGTTCTGTGATTATTGGGGATATGGCAGAGCCTTTATGAATGCTGTAATGCAACATCAATACGGCTATAAGACCCTTTCGATTGATCGACCTTATAACGTTGGCCAATCTGGTCAATTAAGAACCCGTATTCAAGCTTTCATTGAAGCGGTTGAAATTAAAAAACTCCAAGAAGAAAAGGAGGGCGAATAATGGAAAAACGTAAGGGAGATCAAAATCTCGGTAAGTTAAATAAGCCTGGCAAAAAGACAGCGAAACGTCGTGAATGGAGAGGCTTCAAAGACACGATGTATGATTTCTCAAGATGGCTTCATAACTTAGTGGTTATGTCGAAGTTCATCATGAAACCAACTACTCTCAAAGCCATGTTCACCTATCGTTGGTTTGGCAATTACTTAGCCGCTTTCGATTACATCGATCGTCATATGGAAGGCGTTCGTGGAGAACAACTTCGTATTGCCCATATTGAATATGATTCCATCGTGGAGCATCTTACCCAAACCATGGATACTCTTTTCAAATGCGATAAACGTATTGGAAACAAACATGGCAAATACGATGAATTAAATAAGAAACTTGTCATCATGGATGAAAACGGAATGATGGTTATTGCCACTGGCTTCCCTAACTTAAAATTCCTTTCCAAAGAAGTTCCTGCGATTTATACAGGCTCAACCATTGCTCAAGATGGTGTCCTTCATTACATTGAAACAGCCGAGGAATTCCAAATTCCAGGCGATGTTTGCCCTATGCCATGCGCTGAACTTGGCTGTGCCATTGATGAAGATTATCCGATTTGTGGTGTTTGTGCGGTGCACTGTAACACGACGTGTGACGGCTCTTTAATGGGCAACCAAATTGAAGATAGACATGATGATTTGCCTTCTTTCACAATGGCTGCTCCTATGCGTCACCAACAAAAATCTGTTTTGGCATACTCCCGTGATCAAATCGTTGAAGCCATTCATTTCATTGAAAAGCATACCGGTGAGAAATGGGATTGGGATGCATTTGCCAAAAACATGAAAACCTACAATGCTCAAAACGCTTTGTTCGAAGAGTGGATGGAAATGAATAAGACCGATTATCCACAAGTGGTTAATAACAACATCATGCTTTATCGTGATGCGGAATACATGGTTATTTCCGGACGTGACCCATCTTTCTTAAAACTTGACCAAAAGATTACTGATTTAGCTAAGAAAGGCTACAAAGAAAAGAGCTTACCTTGTAAGGAAGTTAGACACAGAGCTCTTGTCTGGGGCGTTCATGCTCAATACTATACCGCCTTTAATCAATGGCTTTCGAATTGCTGGGGCATTGTTTGTCTTTGCGACATGCTTTCCTTCACTTTAACAAAGCCAATTAACTATGAAGATCATGAACAAGCCTTGTTGGATTTAGGCGAATACAACATGAACATGATTATGCGTAACCATTCTAATGGTGGATACGAAGTTGGCGTTGAACAACTTTGGCAATATTGCGAAGAATACCATGCGGATATGGTTATCATGTATGAACATATCGGTTGCAAGTCCATGGCTGGATATCATGGCCTCTTAGAAGAAGAAGGAAGAAAGAGAGGCATCCATATCGTTTGGGTCTATCACGCTTTGATGAATCCTACAAAGGCAGCAAGAAAAGATATGCGTGAAGACGTTAACCGTTATATGAAAACAGTTCTTAGAGAAGAACCATTGGATCCATCTTTAGTGGATTTCGATGATGCTCAACGTTGGTAGAAAGGATAAATATTATGAAATACTTTGGTGGATGTGATGCAGGTTCGACATATACAAAATGCGTCATTATTGATGAAAATGGAAAAATGGTGGCCCACGTCACTTTAAAAAGCAAAATCAATGCTGTCGAAAGCGCTAGAATTGGCTTAGAAGAAGCGATAAAACAAGTCCCTGATCTTCATGATGCAAAAGATTTAACCTATTTAATTGGAACAGGGTACGGAAGAAATAAAGTTCCTTTTGCGGATGAAAACATTTCGGAAATCTCTTGTCACGCTATGGGTGTCCATATCGCGGATCCTAGTATCACCTCAATTATTGATATTGGTGGACAGGATATTAAAGGCATTGCCATCGATCCAAAAGATGGAACCGTGCAAAATTTTGCAATGAATGATAAGTGCTCTGCGGGAACAGGACGTTTCTTTGAAGCAATGGCTAGAAGCTTTGAAATGGATTTAGATGATTTCTGCTCCCTTTCTTTGAAGGCGCATAACGTTATCCCGATTACTTCTCAATGTACGGTATTCTGCGAATCTGAAGTCATCTCTCTTGTTGGTGAAGGAAAACCAATGGAAGATATCGCGGCTGGCATTATGACTTCGGTTGCCAAACGTTGCTTCGTTATGGCTAAAAAAGCAGGTGCGACCGATTGCATTACTTTAACTGGAGGCTGTGCAAAGAACGCCGGTTTAAAACAAGCAATCGAGCGTGTTCTTCATTTGAAAGTAAAAGACCTTCCAATCGACCCTCAACTTATGGGCGCTCTTGGAGCGGCTGAATATGCCCGTCAAAAAGGCATGAAAGAGGCAAACTAATATGGAGTGGTGGGTTATTCTTCTCATTGTTTTAGGCTCTATTGCAGCCTTCATCCTCTTACTCTTTATCCTCTTATTCATCGTATATATGTTCAATTTGGATTCCAAATTGCTTGCTGGTGTTCAAAAATGGATCAACAAAAAATACGATAAGAGAAAAAGGAACCGTCATTTGGAATAGATATGAATCTCTATGATTCTTTGATTCGACAAGTGTTAGAACTTTTCCAAGGAAAAGAAATGTTTTCTTTCCCTTTGGAGAGTTCTTTTCCTGTTCAAAAACAAAAAGAGTTTATTTTTCCAGACGATGCTCAAGTAGAGCTCGGCGGAAAGGAAGAATCTACTTATTTCATGGGCTATACGTCAAACCCTGAATTCGTTAATAAGAACGAAATCCTTTTACTAGGAAAAGATATTTGCTCTCTTCCAAAAGAAACGCCTTTTGCCCATTTATCATTTTTCTTAATTGATGAAGAAGGGGAAAAAGACCAAGACATATATCGTTTATTTCGTAACCTGGAATATTCCCGTTATAAGGTTGCGCCAATGGGGTATATGTTAAGAATTAACACAAACTCCCTAAAAGAAGGGGGACGTGTATCAAAAGAGGCTGTTGAAAAAGGAATATCTATCAAGGATATTGGCATGTCTTTCTTAGAAGAATACAAAAAGGAAAAGAGATTACGTTACGTAAAGCAAATCTTTATTACCGATCCTTCATTTGACTATAAGAAACTCCTTGCTTTTGAAAAAGAAGCAGAAGGGATTACCGTCACCTTCGATCATATCTTGAAAACATTGAAGATGGATTGCAGAACCTGTTCCTTCAAAGAAATATGTGACACGGTTGAAGGGATGCGGGAGATGCATCAAAAAGAATTAAAAGGAAACAAATAATGAGCCTTGTTGGTTGCAAGGCTTTTCTTTTTTGAAAATTGCTACATGGGTGACATATTTTTAGTGAATTCAACAAAAAATACGCTAAATATTCAGGTTTGTTTAAAAAATGAAGGGGATGTTAATATCAAAAAATGAATATCTCATAGACAATAATTGTGTTAGTGAATCTCGAGAAAACAACTAACTCAAATCCCTCGGAGCGTATGGTAAATCCATATGAGAATGCTATGAGCAAAAGTGAAGTTGTTTTGATTATTTTCTATCGTCTTTATACCCAAAAGACGATTCGTAAGTCCGAAATTTTATGCGATTGTGGTATTAACAGTCTTACTTTCGCTAGATATCTTGCGGATATTCGTTGTTTCCTTATCGAAGCGAATCTACCTTTCGAAATTCTTTATAATAAAACGAATGATTGTTATTGTTTGAACAACATTACTTTTCCGGATTAATTCTTTTACTCTTAATCGCCCCTTGTTATATTTAAAGGGGGCAAGAACATGATTCGATCCAAAAACCGTAAGCAAGTCGATCTCGCTAACAAGAAAACGCGTGGTATTTTTATAACCATAGGAACACTATTTCTCATTTTAGGCATTGTCCTTATTTCTCTTGGGATAGCCCAAATGGCAAATGAAGACTATTTTGGTTTTTCCCCGCTTATCATTATTGGAGTCTTTTTCTCCTTTTTCGGATTATCGTTCCTCATAATGGTGGTTATGGCTGCGATTGTTTTGGCTTCCTCAAAAAAGAACGTTACAAAACAAACAACTGAAGCCCCATATCAAGATTATTCTTTTGACCATACAGAAGTAGGTGGCGTGGAATGTAACTATTGCCATCACATGAATCAACCTGGTTCTATTTATTGCTCACAATGTGGTGAGAAAATCAAAAAGAAAGTTATTTGCCCAAACTGTAAAGCTGAAAACGATGGTAGCTCTTCTTATTGCTACCGTTGTGGCCATCGTCTCTAATTCTCTTTTTAACTTCGTTTTTGCTGTCATTTCTTAAATAAGGATTAGACAGATTTTTTGAAATGGTATAATGGTCTTGTTAAGCCGAAAATAGGAGTAGGTTATGAAAAAGAAAAAGAAGATTTTAATTGTTTCCTTGTCTGTTTTAGGGGGAATTGTTGTTTCGTGCTGCGCTTTCGTTGGCATTGTTGCAGGCGTGTCAGCAGGGCGTAAAACAAACGTCTCAAAAGATTCTACGATTGATAACCAAACCAACCTTGTCCAAGCAAGAGGGAAAGCTCTTTACGATAAGGATGGCAATTACCTTCTTCTTAGAGGAGTTAACGCTGGGAATCTTCTTGTTTCTGAAGGTTGGCTCTCTCCTTTTAGCATCGGTGAAAAATTAGATGAAGAAGGGAATATTAACTATGACCACGATAATTTGCCAACTTATCCTACTCTTCCAATGGAAAAGAGCATCGAAGGCTTCAAAGCCAACCCGAATTTGAATGACGAACAAAGAAAAGAATTAATTGATATCTATCGTCATAATTGGTTTAGCGAAACAGATTTTAAGAACGTGAAAGAAATGGGTTTAAACACGATCCGTCTTCCTTTCTATTGGCGTGATATTTTAGAGGAAAAGAACGGCCAATTTGTGCGTAAAGAAGAAACGGAAGCGTTCTCTTATCTAGATGAATTTGTCAGCAATTGCAAAAAATATGATCTTTACTGCGTCCTTGACCTTCATGGAACGGTAGGAGGGCAAAATGGATATGAACATTCAGGCAACATGGAAGCTGCTGATCTTTGGAAAAAGAAAGAATGTCAGGATGCCACAGCGGATTTATGGAAATATGTTGCAGAACACTATACGAGAACGGCTAGAGAATTAGGCGAAAGCATTGCTACCTATGACATCATGAATGAACCATGTGCTGATTTCGATAATCCTAATTCCGGCACAAACATGAAAATATGCGCTCCAGTATTTGACCAGATTTATAAAGCTATCCGTTCGGTAGACGATCAACACGTTATCACCATTGAAGGAGTGTGGAGCTTTAATAATTTCACTAATCCAAAAGACTATGGTTGGGAGAATGTCCAATACGAAACGCATTTCTATAACTGGAATGCAAATAAAGTCCCATATTGGCTTTTTAATAGCTATCACGAGCTTCATAACTGGGGACATGATTATGAAGTTCCTTATTTCATTGGAGAATTCACCTTCTTTGAAGATAAAGATGCCTGGCAAAAACAATTATCCATGTATGAGAAAAGAGGCTATTCTTGGACGATGTGGACCTATAAGGCGTCGGTAACTGGCTGGTGGACGACTTCCTGGTCTGTCTATACCCAAAAATTGAATCTCGTTAATGGTAAGAAAAAGGCCAATCTTAAAACAGACACTTTTGATGTCTTAAAAGAAGCGTTCGAAAAAACGAACACCTCATATTGTGAGAAATCTAATACTTACAAATACATCACAGACTTCATTCAAAGTAGAAACTAGACGAGTTTCTAATCATTTCTCGCCATCACCGATTTCTTCGTAGCCTAAATCTCCAGAGGATCCTCCGGTTTCGATTTCTTCGTAAGTGATATCGTTATTAAAATGGATTCTTTCTTCGCCCGTTCCAACATAAAAATGGATGTTAGAAATACCTGATGGTATTGTTTTTGTGCCATAGAAAGTAATATCAATTCCTGTTTCGTCTAGGTTGGTAAATAACGTGTCGGTGTTATAAACGGAGACATTCTTTCCTAAATGAACTTCTTTGCTAGCGATAAGAGTTTCGTTGATGAATTTTGTTTCTCCGAAGGATTTAAAGGTGTTTGCCGTAAATCCCTTGAAGTTCTTTAAAGTTCCACCTTGGGAAAGAATGAATTGCTTCACCTTGCCTTTATATTCTCCTTCAAGCGTGAATTTGATTGGGGAATTGAATTGAAGAATATTTTGATCCAAATCAGGTAAGGCAATTTCTAATTCTTTCAAAGAAGAACCTGGATAAAATTCTTTCAAATCAATCCCATAAGTATGGATGCAGCCAAAGCCGACCCTTTGGATAGAATCGCCAAGGACGACGGTGTGTATTTTTCCAAACCCTTCATTAAATTTTTCGGGAATGTTCTTAAAAGAAGAATTGAACGTTAGTTTAAAAGTCTCATTTCCTTGTAAACCATAGTATTTTAAATAATAAGGCTCTCCATTAGGGGTTTTTGCTTCACCAATCGTTAAGGAAGTCACATTCGGGCAATTCACAAAAATGTTAAGTGCAAAAACGGAACTGCTTGTAATGTTTTCAAATTCCACTTTCTTCAAATTAGGAAGGTTTTGGAAAGCACCTTCTTCTATTTCAACTTGTTGAGAAAGGAATGTGATTTGAGGTACTTTTCCGTCGTTAACAAGACAGGAGTTGGCTATTTTGGAAATTCTTTTTCCTTGAACCTCTGATGGAATAATGACTGGTTCTTCTTTTGTGTTCTCTACTTTAACAAGAGTTAATGTTCCGTCTTCGTTTTCGTTATAGGTGTAACCAACAGTCTCAAAGTTTGGATAGACGACGATATTAAAATTATAGGAATAGGTGAATGGGTAGGTAAGTAATTCATTGTTATATATCCAATTTGCGATTTTTGAACCACTTAAAGGATCGATCTGAGGCATATCCTCCCACTCAATTGTTTGACCATAGGCTATTTCTTTTGGTGGTAGAGACGTTTGAGCGAAAGTAATCGTATAGGTGTTTGCCTTATAAATGGCTTTAAGATAGACGATTTCATTGGAAATAGGAGTGGTTTTTAAGAATTCCTCACCTTGATATTCCCAATATTGGAAGGTATAACCTTTCTTTGTTGGTTTTGGCAAAGAATCATACATGTCTTGGCTATATTGGTTAATGATATTGCTCTTATCACCTAAATCTCCTCCATCCGGATCAAGATGAACGGTGATATCTCCTAATTTTTCATATTGAGGATAAACGAATGTCTCTCTTGTAATACATTGATAATTCCCCCAAGAAACAAACTGATATCCAGGTACAATTTCAGCCTCAGGAGGAGTGGCGTCTTTTTTGAATTCTATCTTTTGATGATCGATAACTCTTTGAGAGTCAAAAGACATGAAATAAACATCATAGGTTTTTATTTCTAGTTTACCAATGAGGGTAATATCGTTCATGATTGGTGAAGAAAAATCAAATTCTTTATCTTGGTAAAAATATCCTTTCAAAAGATAGCCTTCTTCCTTTAAAGAAGGAGAAGGAGCGTGTTCTCCTTTGAGGACTAATTCCACGTGATCTAAATTAAGCAAATCATAATGGTAAGTTACTTTAGCGTATTGGCTTAGGTCTCTATTTGAAGAAATAGAGTTTAGATTATTGCTCTTAGAAGAGCTTGCTCCATAAACAGCAAAACCAGTGGAAACACCCAAAGCCAAAAGAAGGCAGAATATGGAGCTTCCAAAAAGAAGCTTATTAGAAAAGGAAATCCTTTGTTTTTTAAGATTTTGGGAATGGATCTCAGGAACCTTACCAAAATAAAGTATTTCATAATCGACATTTAAAACTTCACATAGAGATTTAAACTCTTCTATGCTAGGTAAACTCTCGTCTTTTTCCCATTTTGAAATCCTTGTTTTAGAAACATTTAATTTCTTTGCAAGAGATGCTTGGGTGTAGAGCCCCTTTTCACGATAAAAGTAGAGGGCGTTTGCAAAAGAAGCAGTCTCAAATTCTCGGAAGTCATCGTTTTTCTCTACTAAGACTAACGTGAAAAAAGAGGAGACGTTGCAACGCAACACTTTAGCTAAATCAGCTAAAAGGCAAATGTCTACTCTAACTTGTCCTTTCTCAAAACGGGAAATGGCCTGAGGGGTATAAGAAATTGCCTCTCCAACATTTGCTAAAGAGAGATTTAATTCTAATCTACGTTTTTTTAAAAACTCACCGAGGTTCACCCTCTTATTTTATAAGCATAAAAGAACGTCTGCCCTACTTTTTTAAATGCATATCAAAAAATGATATAGAAAAAGAGCCATAAGGCTCTTAAACGAACAAAATAAATTAGAACTTTGGTTTGTTAGGGACGATATGATGCTTTCTGCAACGAGCTTCGTAATTCTCTTTTGCACCAACCTTAATGATCGGATCGTTGAAATCGGCAGGTTTGCCATCAATTAAACGTTGGGTTCTTGTCGCGGCACATCCACACACTGTGCAGACAGCAGAAAGTTTTGTTACGAATTCGGCTCTTGCTAAAAGCTCTGGCATTGGGCCGAAAGGCTCTCCTTTGAAGTCCAAATCTAATCCCGCGGCAATCACTCGAATGCCTCTATCCGCCAATTCTTCACAAATCTTAACGATGCTCATATCAAAGAATTGAATCTCATCGATGGCAACAACTTGGGTGTCTTGTTTAACCAATTCTAAAATAGATTGTGCGTTTTTAATGGCATAAGCCTCATATTTAGCTCCATCATGGGAAGCAATGGCTGTTTTATCATAACGATCATCAATCGCTGGTTTAAAAGCAATGATTTTCATTTTGGTATAAGAAAGGGTCTTTACACGGCGAATTAATTCTTCGCTTTTTCCAGCAAACATAGGCCCAGTAATAACCTCAAGCCATCCTTTTTGAAGTTCTTGATACATAATAGGAAATCCTCTTTTTCAAGTTATTCTATTATATATGAAAAGCGTTCCCTTAGTCTTAAGAGAACGCAAATTCTTTTGAAAATAAATACAGGGGTCGGCTCTTTTTAACGAGCTGATTTGTCGTAAGGGATTCCTTCCGCTTTCGGAGCATGACTCTTTTTAGAGAAGAAGATAAGGGAAAGAACTGCTAATAAATATGGCAACATGCAATAGAAGGCTTTGGAATTATAGAAGGCTTTCACTCCGCCTGAGAACGCTGTTGTCATGAAGGTTCCAAGGGAAGTGAATAAAGCAAAGAATAAAGCGGCGAAAGTGATGTTTTTCGCTTTCCAGTTTCCAAGAATTTCAATTGCTAATACCAAGAAGCCATAACCGAAGACTCCGGAAGTTAGGGTCCATTCACCTAAACGTAAGCAAGTGAAGATGATATAACCGCCAATTGCAGCGGAAACAGAGCCGATAGCAGTGCCAATATATCTCATCTTATTGACTTTTATGCCGACGGAATCAGCAGCAGCTGGATTTTCACCACAAGCACGGATTCTTAAACCCAATCTCGTCTTGTTCATAATCAATGTCAAAACAACAATCAAAACAATTCCGACGATAATGGTTATGTTTAAATTAGAGAACATGCCATTAAAGAAGTCCATGTCCTCAAATTTATAAAGCATGACGTTATAGAACATGGAAACATCCATTTCCGGAAGATCGGCCGCACGATGAATTGTGTTACCAATCAAGACAATAGCAGCTACAAGACTATTTAAGGCGGTGCCTACAATGGTTTGATCTGCTTTCAAACGAATCGAAACAAAAGAAAGCAAGAAAGAGAAAGCAAAAGCAACGATCACGCAAACAAAAAGGCCTATCAAATATATCAAATTAACGAAAGCCCAGTTGTTTAGTAATTCGCTTCCTTTCAAAGCGTCTCCGATTTGTGAACAAACAAGAAGGCCAGAGAAGGCCCCTAATAACATAGCACCGTCTAAAGCAATGTTGATAATACCAGAACATTCAGAAAACATTCCTCCAAAGCCTCCAAGGGTGAAACCAACACCAAATACAATGAAGGAGAAAATGAGCGTTCCCCAAACATAAGGGCTGATGCTTATGCCTTCTAAAATAAGTAAGTTCATACGGTTTCCTCCTTTTTGGAACGATATAGTTCTTTGAAACTAGCGTCGATTTGTCCTTTGCTCTTTTCATTGGCGTTCCTAATGAGATAAGCGATAAAAGCGCTAAATGAAGCAACGTAGATGATAACCGCCTTAATTAACTCCATGTAATACTTGGAATAAAGGATAGAGACATTAACGATTTGTGTTTGTCCTTCGTTGATATAGGCAAGGAAGAAAGAGGAGAAAATACATCCGATTGGATCGGTTTGACCGATTAAAGCAACGGATATTCCGTTAAATCCATCTGATAACATAACCCCATCTAATGCTCCAAATGTAAATCCTTTAGGAGAAGGAGTGGCGAAGACCATATATCCACAAATTCCAGCGATTGCGCCAGAAATCACCAAAGAAAGAATGATGTTAGAGTTTTGATTAATGCCGGCGTATTTCGCTGCAAATTTATTTGAGCCGCAAAGTTTTAGTTCAAAACCGAATTTGGTGTATTTCAAAATAAACCAAATGAATATGGCAATCACAATCGCGATAAAAATACCAGCCGTTACATTGTAATAAGCCGGATTGATGTATCCATCGGCTGTGTATTCAGAGAAAAGGGTTGGAAGTCTTCCGTTTTGCGCCATTTTGGCGAGCTGAGTTTTATTTGAAGCATCGATCCATTCTTTTGGCAAATAGTCGCCAATCAAACCACAAAGATAATAGACAATCCAGTTAAACATGATGCCAGAAAGAACTTCATTGACGTTGAATTTCGCTTTCAAGAAGCCAGAAAGGAAACCAATAAACGCTCCTCCAAGCATACCGACTAACAAACAGACATACCAAGGCATACCCATGAAAGAGAAAATCAAAGAAAGGAAGGCCCCCATGGTTAATTGACCTGTAATGCCAATGTTAAATAAACCAAGTTTGAAAGCAAAGGAAATGGAAATGCCGGCCAAAATCATTGGAGTTAAAGTGCCAATGACGTGAGATATCGCGTCAAAATCACCTTCTGACATTCCTTGGAAGCCAGAAGATAGAAGAACGCTTAATCCAGCGAAACAGTTTGCTGGATCACGAATAAGCATGACGAGGAAACCTACAAAGATACCGATAAAGACGCAAATAATCGAACTGATAACGGATCTTGCTGCCCGGAAATGGAAAAGCCAAGAAAAGAATTTTGCAATCGGAACGAAAACATAACGGAGATAATGCCAAACGTATTTGTTTAGGAAGGAACCGACTTTTTTGAAGAAAGCACCAATCTTAGCGAAGAAGGCTTTCATGGATTCTTTAAATTTTTTCATATTATTCTCCCATCCCTTCCTGCACTTTTGCACCTGACATATAAAGACCGATTTCCTCGACCGTTGTCTTCTTTGGGTTTAAATTCGCAACAATTTTGCCATTATGCATTACAAGAATACGGTCAGAAACGTTCATGACTTCTTCTAATTCTAGAGAAACAAGGAGAACGGCTTTTCCCGAGTCTCTGCTCTCGATAAGTTGATTATGGATTTTCTCAATCGCGCCAACATCCAAACCACGTGTAGGGGATACGGCAATTAAAAGAGGAGAGCCCAAATCTAATTGACGTCCGATGATGGCTTTTTGCTGATTGCCGCCCGACATTGAGCGGACTGTTGTACTTGCTCCTAAAGAAGAGCGAATGTCGTATTGTTCAATTAATTTTTGAGCGTATTCACGAATGGCTTTTTTATTTCTTACGCCAAAAATAGAATATGGCTTTTCAAAATAACGTTGCAAAACAAGGTTATCTTGTAAAGAGAAGTCTAAGGCTAAACCATATTTGTGACGGTCTTCAGGAATATGAGAAAGACCCGCCAAAGCTCTCTTTCTAATGCTTAGCTTTTCTAAATGGGCATCGATATAAGGTTCTTCCTTATATTCTTTGCCAGCTTGTTTACATTCTTCTTTTTTCTTTTCGTTATAGTGGGGGTTCTTGACGTTATGAAGGATAATCTCGCCAGACTTTGCTTTGCAAATACCTGTTAAGGCGTAGATTAAATCGCTTTGTCCATTGCCTTCAATTCCGGCTAAGCAAACGATTTCTCCCTGACGAACGGAAAGAGAAACGTTATTAACGGTATCTTTTCCTTTTTCTTGGTTAAAAACGGTCAAATTACGGATGGTAAGAATATCCGCGCCTGGTTTCGCTTCCGTTTTTTGTACGACAAGTTGAACGTCTCTCCCGACCATTAAACGGGAAAGCTGTTCCTCTGTCGTATCTTTTGTGTTGAGTGTTTCAACGCATTTTCCTTTCCTTAAGACACTAACACGATCAGAGACAGCCATGATTTCATTTAACTTATGTGAAATAAATAGAATCGACTTCCCTTCTTTTGCCAAATTCTTCATCGAAATCATTAAGTCGTCGATTTCTTGAGGTGTTAAAACGGCTGTAGGTTCATCAAAAATCAAGATGTTGGAATCACGGAAAAGCATCTTCAGAATTTCGACTTTTTGCTGTTCACCTACAGACATGTCATCGATTTTTTCGTCCAAATCAATATGGAAATTATATTTTTCGCAAAGATTCTCTAATTTTTTGCGAGCCTCTATTGGTTTAATAAAGCCAAAAAGGCCAGTTGGTTCTTCACCAAGAATGATGTTTTCCAATGCTGAAAAAACGCCTACAAGCATGAAATGTTGGTGGACCATGCCAATGCCTAATTTGCAAGCTTCATGCGGGTCTTTGATAGAAACTTTTTCACCATTGAGCAATATTTCACCAGAATCTGGTTCATATAAGCCAGAGACCATGGACATCAAAGTGGATTTTCCTGCGCCATTTTCACCTAAGAGTGCGTGTATTTCTCCTTTTCTTAGCGTCAAAGAAATGTCGCCATTTGCTTTAATGCCAGGGAAATATTTGCAAATATGTCGCAGCTCAAGAACGTTTTCTTCCATATAAAAAACTCCTTTTTGAAGGAAAGGGGGCCATAAAGACCCCCTCATTATAGACAATTTAGTTGTCTGGGTTGTTGTAGGTGACTTGAACTTTTTTGACGGTTGGTTTCGCGTCGGTGGCAGCGGAAATGGTGATATTTCCAGCCTTCATTTGGCTAACCAAAGTCTTATAGTTATCGATTGTGAAGTTCTTGAAACCCCAGCAATCAGCGTCACCAGTTACTTCTGGAGTTGGAAGAGCAACGGCATCCTCGTTAATTCCAAGATTTTCGATCTTGCCAGCGAGTTTGTCAGAGAAATTCTTATAACCATTATTCTTCCAATCGGTCAAAGCGGATTTGATGGATTCTCCTAAGCCTTTCATAGCGGAAGTGAGAAGCAATTCTCTTGTACCTTCTGGTCTGATGGAAGTATCAGCGTGTTGGTTGGTATCGACACCGATCCAGGTTTTTCCAGTCTTGTTGGATAATCCGGAAAGAGCAGTGGTTACGGAGTTATAGACGGCACCACCACAAGCGAAGATACTTTCGGTTCCTGCGTTATACCAGCTGGTAGCATAGTTGGTTGCTTCAGGGGTAGAAGCAAAAGCGCCAGCATAGTAATATTGCATCTTAATCGCATTGTCTGCGAGATTAAGTTCGGTTGCGGCTTTTTCAGCACCTTGGATATAGCCATAGCCATAACGAACAACGGCTGGAACTGCCATACCACCGATGAAGCCTAAGTTTCTTAAACCTTCTTTAACGGCGCCATAACCGGCCATAAAGCCAGCTTGCTCTTCGTGGTATTGAGTCATAGAGACATTCTTTTGAAGAGTATATTCGGCATATCCGTTATCGCTGTCTTGATTCACGCAGTCCAAAGCAAGGAAGTGAATATCCTTATATTTTGCATTGGCTTGAACTTGTTTGACGACTGGTTGGAATAAGTAACCAGGAAGAACGATGAAATTCGCACCCCAGTCAGCAGCTGCTTTAATAGCGGCGACTCTTTCGGTTGTGGTGAAGTCTCCACCGACGGCAGTTGGTTGATAATACTTGGTCAAAATGCTTCCGTTGCTAACGATTTGATCTTTGACAGTTCCGCCACCGTTTTCAACGGCCCATGCGTTAACGGCTTCCCAAGATGTTTGGTTGAAGTTGTGGTCGTTAAGTGTGCCAGAGTCTGTGACTAAAGCGACTTTAACAGGTTTCGTGGTTTCGCCACCGTTACTTTCTGTGGAGTTCGTTTTACCTCCGCAAGAAGCGAGTGTGAGGATAGAAGCGCCTAAGACAAATAGGGCTTTTTTTCATACTTGTATGTCCTCCTAGTGTATGAATTCGGACCAGTTTCTATTAAAATACGCAACAGCTTCTTATGAGTCTTGTTTGTTTTAATAGGAATTTTTTCTTGTCCTTGGAATATTATTATAGCGGTAAGTGAAAATCCTTTTTAGAACTTTTTTATTTTTTACATAAGAATTTTAAAAAGAAAAGACATGGTCTTGGTTTTTTCTTACGAAGAATGTTTCCTATGGAAAAGAAAAACGGAAGAGTAGATAATCTAAAAGATTTAGAGGTTCGGAAATGATAGTTGTAGGCGGAATGATCGGAATCGGAAAAACAACGACGACAAAGATGCTAGAAGAAGAACTTTCTTTACCTTCTTTTTTTGAAACGGTAAAAGGAAACGAAATCCTGCCTTTATTCTATAAAGCCACACCGGAAGAAAAAGAAAAGAAACGTTATCCTTTTCTTCTTCAATTATCTTTCTTGCGTGCTAGATTTCATACCATTCGTGAAGCTTTAAAGGAAGAGAATGCTGTGCTTGATCGTAGTATTTTTGAAGACCGTTATTTTGCGAAAAAGAATTTTGAATTAGGCAATATCAGTGAGATGGAAATGAAAATATACGATTCTTTCTTTAAAGAAATTTTGCAAGATCTTCAAGAGAATTCCAAAGGAAAGAAGACGGTACTTGTTTATCTTCACGGTTCTTTTGAAACGGTTCTAAAACGTATTCAAAGTAGAGGCCGCTCCTTTGAAATGGGAGAAGAACTGATCTCTTATTATCGTTTCCTTTATGATGGATATGACGAAATGATGAGAAAAAGTTATCCCAAGGATTCTCTCATCGATATTGATGTTGATAAACGGGATTTAAAGAAAGACCCCTTGGCTAAAGAGCACCTTTTCCAAGAACTAAGAATGAAAGGAATGATTGAATGAGAACGGAAATCGATTTGAAAACATACAAGAAAAGAAATCAATATTTCCATTTCTCTAAATTCCCTGACCCTAGCTATGGTCTAGATGTCGATATCGATGTAACGAATATCGTTAAATACAAAGAAGAGAAACGTATCTCTTTCTTTCCGGTTTTCCTTTATCTTTTAACAAAAGCCATCAATTCCGTATATGAACTTCATCTTCGGGAAGTAAAGGGCCATATTTATTACTACGATCAAATCCATCCAACCTGGACGGTAATGGGAGAGTCTGGCGTTTATAGCAATGTTGGTTGCCTTTTCAATGAAGACTTTCTTACTTTTTATAAAGAAGTAGTTGAATTAAATGACAAAGCGAAGAAATTGAATCCAGATGATCAGTTGGATCTTTCACCTCTATGTAATGAACCAAATGTTATCTTTGCTTCTTGCTTACCTCTATTAAGTGTTCTTTCTTTTCGACATCCAACTCCATCGGGGGACCATGACAATCTATCTGTTCCTCGTATTCTTTGGGATAAATACAAGAAACATGATGACGGAACGTATCATCTTACTTTGAATATCACCGCATCCCATACTTTGGTGGATGGTTTTCCACTAGCTAACGTTTTTCTAAAGATGCAAGAGCTTGCTAATAATCTTGAAGGCCTACCAAATGACTAAGGAAGAATTAATTGAACAAATTGAGGGATTTATTCCCTCCAACGAAGAAGAGAAAGCGGATAAAGAAGTCATCCTCCACGCTTTAAAAACAGAGGAAAACATCTTTAGTAGGGAGAATCAAATCTGTCACGTTACCTCTTCATGTTGGATTGTAAATAAAGATTGGGACAAAGTCCTTCTTTGCTATCACAAGATTTTTCAGTCATGGAGCTGGCTTGGCGGACATAATGACGGGGAAGTCGATTGCTTGAAAGTTGCTTTAAAAGAAGCGAAAGAAGAAAGTGGTCTCTCTCATTTTCAGGTGTTAAACGATGGAAAAATCTTCTCTTTAGAGATTCTTACGGTTGATTCTCATTACCGAAAAGGAATGTATGTCCCTTCTCATTTGCATCTAAACTTAACTTATCTTCTTCAGGAAGATGAAAAGGATAGACTCATTATTAAAGAAGACGAGAATTCTGGCTTGCGTTGGGCTAATTTAGAGGATGTGTATACTCTTTCAACAGAGAAATGGGTTGTTGAACACGTCTATAAGAAATTGAATCAAAAACTCTTTCTTCTTAAAAAGAAGAGAGACATGTAGTTAATTAAAGGTGAAACGGAGGAGAATGATGAAAATTTGTGTTTTAGGAAGTGGCACATGGGGAAGCGCAATCTCGAATCTTTTAGCGTTAAAAGGCAAAGATGTTTTTTGTTATTCTCATCGGAAAGAACAAGCGGATTTATTGAATTCAACGCACCTTCATAAAAACCTTCCAGGGGCTATCCTTTCATCTAAAATCGTTTTCTCATCTGATTTAGATACATGTCTTAAAGATTCTGAGGTTATTGTTTTTGCAACTCCTTCTACCTATATTCGAAAAACAGCGGAACAAATAAAACCTTATTATCATGGACAATTAATTATTGATTTAGCCAAAGGCGTTGAAGAAAATAGCTTACTTACAACTTCCGAAATCATTGAAGACGTATTAAAGATTAAGGATGAAGTGGTTGCTTTAACTGGGCCAACCCATGCTGAGGAAGTGGTACTTTCTTTACCAACTTGCATTGTTGCAGCTTGTAAAAATATGGAAAACGCAAAGAGAGCGCAAGAAATCTTCCATGGTGATTCCTTCCGTGTTTATACCAATGAAGATAGGAAGGGCTGTGAGCTTTGTGGTGCTTTTAAAAACATCATTGCAATTGCCTGCGGCATTTCCGATGGACTTGGTTTTGGTGATAATGCCAAAGCCGCTTTAATCACCAGAGGCGTACATGAATTAAGGAAACTGGGTGTCGCAATGGGATGCGATCCAAACACTTTCTCTGGCTTAGCTGGACTAGGCGATCTTGTTGTTACTTGCACAAGCAAACACAGCCGTAACAACCAAGCGGGCAATTATATTGGACAAGGCTTTACCCCTCAGGAAGCAGTAGACAAAGTGGGCATGGTAGTTGAAGGCATACTTTCTTTGAATGCTGCGAAAGAACTTTGTGACAAATATCAGATTGATATGCCAATCATTTACGGGGTTCACGAAATTATTATTCGTAACAAAGGCGCGAAAGAAATTGCTCAATCTCTTCTTTCTCGCGATAAGAAAAACGAGTTTTTCAATTAAATATTGATACACGTCCCCGCTCTTTTTATTTAAGAAAGCAAATCCTTTACAGAGATACTTTTCTTATGAGCAACTCGTTTTATATCCATCGACTTTTCATAAACGATTACATCTGCATAGAGAGGATTATTCACAAGTACCCCGTCTTTTTCTTTCACTTTCGATATTAATTTTTCTACTTCATAAGAATTTTGCTTTTTAATAAAATTTTGAAAGAAAAATCTTCTTCCTTGGTATGTTTTAATCCTAGATTTTTCAAAATCATCACGGCAGGCTTCTAGATAGATTCTCTCGCTCGTGTTTTCTGCTGTGTAGCCACAATAAAGATCTTCCGGTGAAGATAAGACAATAGAGGCGGAATTATAAGGGAGAGGGAATGTATAATTCGCTTCCTCTAATGCAAAAGAAAGATCAATTTGCTCCGTACTTCTTAAACAACGTGGGAACATGGTTAAGATTTCAGCTATGGTCATTTCAGATTTTTCTAAGATGGCTTTGAATACCGCAAGCGTCATTTTTGCATCATCTAAAGATTTGTGAGGAGTGTATTTCTGAAGTTCTTCTTCGCCAAGCAAAGCAATTAATGCGTTTTCTAAACTAATGCTCTTTTTACTCGTTTTATCGATTAATTTTCGATACATTCTTTGGGTGTCAATCGCATGAATGGAGAACTCTTCTAAGCCATTTCTTTTCAAATCGGTGTAAAGAAAGGAAATATCGTTATCAACAGCATGACCTACATAGATGGCTTTTTCGTCGGAAAACAACGTTTTAAATTCACCATAGAAATAAGGGAGAGTAGGAGCTTTACGATACACTTCATAATCATTTGCCTCCCAAAAAAGATGAAGACCATGTATTTTGTCACTAGAAAGAAGATGAAATTCGCTATTTGGATTAATTGGATGATGGATTTCTTTGACGACATTGAATGATGTGTCTGTTATCAATGCGCCTATTTCACAGATTTTGCCTATTTTATCTAAGCAATTTGCACATTCGAAATCAAAAAACACATAATGCTGGATGTCTTTTTCTAGAAGTTCTTTTACGGCTAATTGAGAATTATAGATTTCTTTCGGATTGATTCCAAAATATGCATCGAGGGAATAATAGAAACAGGATTCAAAATCGTTTCTTTTGAGGAAGTTTTCAAAATTATCTCCTAACGAAAATAGAATGTTTTTTAACGCATATAAAATGAAATAACATCTTTTTAATGGATAGGAATGAGCTTCTTTCTTTTGAAGAGATAGAGGAATAAAAGATTCTAGTTCATATTCGTCATCATCTTCTTCAATGACGTTAAGCATGTATCGAACATCAAAGAGTTGAAAATCAAAGGGTTCAACACCTCTTTCTTTGAATTCGTTTAGTAAAGAACGACAATCATCATATCCTTGCCAAGCGATAATTCCCGTTTCTTGGTTGGTTAAGATATTATGTATTTTTTCTTCGTTCTCTTCGAAGGACAAAACCTCTTCCCTTAAGGGCTTTAAGTAGTCATCCGTTTGAAGATAGGCGAAATCGAGTTTCCCTTCCTCGTTATTTCTTGCTGAAATGAAGATATAGCTCATCTTCCATATATTTTAAAACAGTTGTTTCTTAAATGTCTTTATCCATCTTGAATTAGACGTCCAATTTTCCGTTTCACATTGTCTAAACGCTTCCTTTTGTCTTGAAAGAAAAAAGTTCTAAATTTATCTAAATTTTTATGTACATTTTCTCTAAATAAGCGAAAATAAAGAACCATGGGATGTAAGAAAAATACATCCAAAATATTTCCTAAGAGGTCACATCCATGAGCAAAAACAAATCCGATGTTATTTCGTTGTTTGGTACGAATGTCTTTAACGATAAAGCAAGGAAAGAATTTCTTTCTAATGAAGCCTATCTCGCTTTAAAGGAGGCAATCGAGGAGAGAAAAGAACTCGACCATGCTTATGCGGATGAAATCGCTTCAGGAATGTTAAAATGGGCTCTTTCAAAAGGAGCAACCCATTATACCCATTGGTTTCAACCTTTAAACGGTTTATCCGCTGAGAAGCATGACGCCTTTATCGGGAAACCAAATGCTCTCGGTGAAGTCACGTATGATTTCAAGGGGAACGAATTAATTAAAGGGGAACCAGACGCGTCTTCTTTCCCTTCTGGTGGACTTCGTGCCACCTTTGAAGCAAGAGGCTACACCGTTTGGGATGCACAAAGCCCAGCCTTTGTTTTAGAAGATGATGAAGACGGTGCTGTGCTTTATATTCCTACTGCTTTTTGCAGTTATAATGGCGAAGCTCTTGATGGTAAAACCCCTCTTCTTCGTTCGGAAGAATATCTTTCTGATTCCGCTTTGCGTGTCTTACGTCTTTTAGGCGACACAACCGCTCAACGTGTTTATTCCTATGCTGGCGCGGAGCAAGAATATTTCCTTGTCGAAAGAGAAGAATATTTAAAAAGGAAGGATCTTGTATATACGGGTCGCACCCTTTTTGGGGTGAGCGCTCCAAAGGGCCAGGAATTAGATGACCATTATTTTGGTCCAATTAGAGAAAAAATCTCTTCCTATATGAAGGAAGTCAACGACGTTCTTTGGAAATTGGGGATTCCTGCTAAAACGGAACATAATGAAGTTGCCCAATCTCAACATGAGCTTGCTTGTATCTATGCTCCTTCTTCTTTAGCAGCTGATCAGAATCAGTTGGTGATGAGACTTCTTAAACGTATTGCAAAACATCATGGCATGATTTGCCTTCTTGAAGAGAAACCGTTCGAAGGAATTAATGGCTCTGGCAAACATAACAACTGGTCCGTCGGAACAGATACTGGCATCAATTTCTTCTCTCCAGGAAAAGACCCCGAAAACAATCTTCTTTTCTTGATTTTTATGGCTGCCGTCATTCGTGGGGTAGATATGCACGCGGATCTTTTAAGAGAGTCTGTCGCTTCTTATGGCAATGATTTCCGTTTAGGCGCCAATGAAGCCCCTCCAGCAATCGTTAGCATCTATCTTGGCGATCATTTAACTAAACTCCTTGAAGGTGAAACAGCAAACACGACAAGTTGCTGCAAGCGTTCTGCCGAAAAGATTACTGGTAGCAAAGGCTTACCAACCGTCTTAAAAGACGATGCAGACCGTAACAGAACCTCTCCATTTGCCTTTACTAGCAATCGCTTTGAATTCCGTATGGTTGGAAGCGAACAAAATATTGCCGAACCAAACACTTATTTGAATGCAGTGTTAGGGGAAGGACTTAACGAGGTGGCTTCTTTGATGGAGAAGGCCGAAGATAAAGAAAAAGCAGCGAGAGAATGGGTTAAAGAAACCATTCAAAAGCATAAACGCATCATCTTCAATGGAAATGGTTATTCCAAAGAGTGGGAAAAAGAAGCGGAGAAGCGTGGGCTCGCCAATCTTAAAAGCACACCTGAAGCGATCGCAGCCTTAGACCGCAAAGAAAATCGTGACCTTTTAGTTAGTAGCCGTATCTTCACTGAGGCGGAAATTGATTCTCGTGAAGCGATTAAATACCAAGATTATCATTCGAAGGCGGTTATTGAAGCGAAAACCATGTCCCGCATGGTTCATAAGCTTTACTTACCAGCCATCCATAAAGCGTTAAGAGAAATCGTTCAATTAGATGGTTTCTACAAAGACGAATTCATGGTCGTTTCTGAAGAAAAAACCGCTTTGGAAAAAGTCCTTAATGACACTTACTCTTCCTTAAAGCGTCTAGATTCTTTCATTAAAGAGGATGCAAGAAAGAATGGAGAAGAAAAAGAACACGCTTTTTTTGCTGCCACAAAACTCAAAGAAGAAATGGCCATTCTTAGAAAATCCGTCGATGAAGCAGAACTACTCGTTTCCAAAGAGAATTGGCCAGTTCCAACATATGGCGATCTTCTTTTCCATTCCTAATTTTCAAGTATTTTAGCATTAAAAAGTCATAATTATGACATAGTCTATTCCCTAGAGGTTTAGTATCATTTTCACTATGGAAATTATTCAATACTTATCTAACACTTTAAACATTTCACCCAAACAAGTGGTAGCTACCCTTCGTCTTTTAGAGGAAGGCGCAACCGTTCCTTTTATTGCCCGTTATAAAAAAGAAGAAACCGGGAATCTTTCCGATGTCGTTTTACGTTCTTTTGTTGAAGAAAAAGAGAAATTCGAAAAACTAGAAGAGAGAAAGAAAACCGTCCTCTCTTCCATTGAGGAACAAGGCAAATTAACGCCAGAACTCAAAGAAAGAGTGGAGACATGTACGAGTTTATCTCTTTTAGAGACGATTTATCGTCCTTATAAACCAAAAAGAAAAACCAGGGGATCCATTGCTAAAGAAAGAGGATTAGAACCTTTAGCAACCTATCTTTTGAAACAGCAAGGAGATCTTTCTTCTTTAAAGAAATATGCGTCTTCTTTTATAAATAAAGACGTTCCTAGCGAAGAAGATGCTCTTCAAGGTGCAATGGATATACTTGCTGAGAATATTTCAGACAATCCTGATTTTTATCTTTTCGCTAAAGAATACGTCTATAAATCTGGCAAAATCAAAGCCAAACAAACCAAAGAAGATACGGAGAACAAATATCAGAATTACAATAATTTTGATTGCCCTGTATCCCGTATCAAGTCCTATCAAGTTTTAGCGTTATTACGCGCCAAGAAAGAAAAGAAGCTTTCTTATTCTTTTGCATATGATGAACTTACCATTTGTCACCATATCGAAAGAAAAATCATTCATAGGGATTCTCCTTTCTCTTCTTATTTAGAAAAAACGGTGGAAGATTCCTACAATCGTTTAACCGGGCCATCATTAGAGAATGAAATTACCAAAGAATTATTTGAGAAAGCGGAAGATTCCTCGCTTGTGCTCTTTTCAAAAAACTTGAAACAACTTTTGCTTGCCTCCCCTTTAAAAGGGAAACAAATCCTTGGCTTTGATCCTGGATATAAAAATGGCTGTAAGTTGGCTCTTATTGATTCCAACGGACAAGTCTTGGCCACAGGAATTATCTATCCAACAGTTGGAAAAGAAAGGGAAGCGGAAGGAAAACTTCTTTCCCTATTCCAAAAATACGGATTTGATTACATTGCTTTAGGAAATGGAACAGCTAGTAGAGAAAGCCAAACTTTCTTAGAATCCTTTTTAAAAAAGAATCATTTGGAAAAAGTCCGTATCGTTATTGTGAATGAGTCAGGCGCTTCCGTTTATAGTGCCTCTCCTTTAGCCATTCAAGAATTCCCTAATATGGATATTGAAGAAAGATCCTCCGTTTCCTTGGCGAGAAGACTTCTTGATCCGATGGCGGAACTCGTTAAAATCCCACCAGAATCCATTGGAGTTGGTCAGTACCAACACGATATGGATGAGAACCGCCTGAAACAAACTTTAGGCGATACGACTATCGATGCCGTAAATGAAGTAGGGGTATGGTTAAATACTGCTTCAGCATCTCTTTTAAAATACGTTTCTGGTTTAAACGAAAGAAGCGCTAAAGCCATCGTTGCTTACCGAGATGAACACGGTTCCTTTAAAGAAAGAAAAGACTTACTTAAAGTAAAAGGCTTTGGGCAAAAGACCTTTTTAGATGCGGCCGGCTTCCTCCGTGTGGAAAATGAAAATCCTCTAGAACGTAGTGCCGTGCATCCTAAAGATTATGAGGCAACCTATGCGCTTTTAAAGAAATTAGGCATTTCCCTATCCGATTTAGGGACGGAAAAAGCCAATACAAAACTCAATTATCCTATGGATATCCCATCTCTTTCTAAAGAACTTGGTGTTGGTGAGTATACCTTGAAAGATATCATTGAAGAATTAAAGAAACCAGGAAGAGACCCTCGTGAAAAAGCCATAAGTGCAGAATTAGATAACAAAGTAAAAGATATAAAAGACTTACAGGTTGGCATGATTCTAAACGGTACAGTTCGTAATCTTTCTGACTTTGGGGCCTTTGTGGATATTGGCGTTCATCAAGATGGTTTGGTCCATATCTCTGAAATAGCAGATCATTTTATTAAGCATCCAAGTGATGAACTTGAACTTGGCCAAATCGTTAAAGTAAAAGTCATCGGAATCGATATTCCAAGGAAACGTATTTCATTATCCATAAAGCAAGTGGCTTAGTGGTTCAAAATAACAGTTATTTTTCACTTTTAAAAACAACGAGAAAAGACACAGTCAGGTTGAAGAATCCCCTTTAAAACAGCACTTTTAGAAATCGAAAAACGCACAATTTCATTCCAAAAATTTTAGGGAAACCGGCACATTTTACTAAAAACATTTTAGGGAAACCGGCACAAACTTTAGTTAAATCTCCCGAAATAAGTTAAAATGGTATGTAGATAGGAGGAAACGCTATGCTTTTTGAAAGAACTATATACCAACAAATGTTGAAATGGAAAAACGAATCTCGTGGAAAGAGTGCTTTGTTGATTGAAGGTGCTAGAAGAATTGGCAAATCCACCATTGCGGAAGAATTCGCAAAAAAGGAATATAAATCCTATCTTTTAATTAATTTTGCGGACACAAAAGGCTCGTTTGATAAAGACACGAGAAAAGTCTTTGAAGATACAAGTAATTACGAAGAATTTTTCCAAAACCTTCAGCTGGTAAAGGATGTGCAACTCCCTAAAAGAGAATCTCTTATCATTTTTGATGAGGTGCAGAAATATGTCCCTGCTAGAGAGATGATTAAACAACTTGTGCAAGATGGAAGATATGACTATTTAGAAACGGGCTCTCTTTTATCCCTGAAGAAAAATTCACGGAAAATTGTAATTCCGTCTGAAGAAACAAGACTTGAAATGACTCCCATGAGTTTTCAAGAGTTCTTGATTGCCATGGGAGAAACAGAATTGCTCCGCTATATAAAAGAGTGTTATCAAGCAAGAAAACCTTTACTAGAATCATTACATAAAAAGGCAATGAAATTATTCCGAACCTATATGGCAGTTGGAGGAATGCCACAGGCTGTCGATGAATACTTACAAACAAGAGACTTTGCGAAAGTAGATGCCATTAAGAGAAATATCATCGATCTTTATCGTGAAGATTTAGGCAAAATCTCAAGAAAATCCTCTTCGGTAACGCCATTGATTATCTATGACAAAATACAAAGCTTCTTTTCTAACCACTCATTTGAAATAGAAGCATCTTCTTTTTCGACCAATACTAAGCTGTATACGTGTTTGAACAACGTAGACGAGTTGGAATCTAGCAAAGTTGTTAATGTTGCTTATGAAATTCGAGATATTGATGCCTCTTTAAATTTGGGGTACGACCTAACAAACGTCAAAGTATATTCCGGTGATACAGGCCTTCTTGTAACTAAAATATATTACGATAAACGTTATTGGGACAACACCTTGTATAAATCGCTAATACTAGACAAAATTTCTGCAAACGAAGGCTTCCTGTTCGAAAACGTTGTCGCACAAGAACTAAAAGCGTCAGGTCATTCTCTTAAATACAACAGCTTTTATAAAAAAGATTCCAATACGAAATATTCGATTGATTTCTTTATCGATGATAGCAATAAGATTATCCCTATTGAGGTAAAGTCTTCCAACTATGATTCACACACAAGTATTGATGAATTCGTTAAGAAATATCATCAATACGTTAGCAAAGAGATATTGATATACTCAAAAAATTACAAAGAAGTGGGCAATTTGATTTATCTACCTATATATATGACAATGTGCCTATAGGAAAAATATTGTATTCGCACAATTTTATTCCAAACATTTTAGGGAAACCGGCACATTATGGCTAAAAACATTTTAGGGAAACCGGCACATTCTTAAAAAAAGAATTCTAAAAACATATAGAAAAATAAATAACAACCGAATGTTTTTGTTACCTTTTGCAATAAAAGATATTTTTGTGACTGTTTTCTACCTCATCCCATGAAATAAATTCCCAAAATAGCAATTAGATTGATATCATATTACCGATATGGGGATAATATGCGTCAGGATAAAACCAAGGAGAATGTGATTTCGAAGGAAATTTCTCTTTCCATCAAGGAAGGGAAATGGCTTCACGTCGTCTATGATTCTCTTAAAGAAAAGAGAAACACGTCTTTTTGGTGCTTTGTGAATGATATTGACCCAGAAAAGAAAAGACTATTTGTAACGGTTTTTAATGAGTTCAAAGGAACGGACACAATTGATTTAACTTTAGCTTATGAAAGAATATTGGATGCTAAAGTCCTTTCCTTTACCACAGGAAACTATAACGAAAATTTAGTAAAGAAAATCAACGATCACTTAAAAGACTTTTCTTGGCTAAAATTTGAGAACTTCAATAACAATATTCTTCAATATCTAGAGAAATGCTGCGAAGCAGATTCGGACCCTTACATTAAAGATTATGCAATGGTTAAAGGAATAGATGCCTCCACGCTTGAAAAAGAAAAAGAGCTGGAATTAAATGATGCACAGATTCATCAACTTGTCCGTTATGTAATTCGACAGGATTTAAACGAGTGGGAAAATAAAAAATCAGAACTGGCTCTTTCCCGTCTTTCCATTGATGATGGACCTAAGAAATATATTGTTGCCTATCAAAATATCTTTTTCTCTCCGAAAGACAAAAAGATAAAAATCAAAGGTGGACTAAAAATCAATCAGTCTTTCCTTATCGAAGGGGTGAAACATTCTTTATATGCATATACCGAATTAAGCGCTTCCGAATTCAAGGAATCCCTCATAAATGACTTCGAGGGAACTCTTGAAATTCTTCGACAAGGTATCTCTACTTTTGAGAAAATTGATACACGTCCTGACTTCTTTTGCCTTCAAAGAGATTTTCAACTCAATCTTGCGGAACTTTTTGGCAAGATCGAAACAAGATGGAATGAAAATACATTAAACGCTCCTCTAAAAGCTTTCTTTGGCAATTCCAGCCTTTCTAACAATGGGCACGTTCTTCCTAATATCGTTCTTTTCGATGATAGGGTGAATGTGGATCAAGCTTTGTTGATTTACGGCGCTTTAAAAAACAAAGTCACCTATGTCCAAGGGCCTCCAGGAACAGGCAAGACTCAAACTATTTTTAATACGATACTCTCCGCTTTCTTTGCAAAGAAAACCGTTCTTATTTCAACAAACAACAATCGTCCATTAGACGGGATCGTAGAAAAGTTGTCCTTTTCCTACGATAACCATAAGATTCCTTTTCCTTTCTTGCGCTTAGGAAACATAAACAAAATAGAGGAAACGACTCTCCAAATACGTGAAGCATTTCAAATAGAAGACGAAGAAAACGACCTCTCCGTGAATGATCTTGAAACCTTAAGAAAGAAAGTGCTTAGCAAAAACAGAGAAGCGGTTATTGCCTTGACTAATTTCCAAAAACGACGTGTTGCAGAGGAGAATCTCTTATTCTTAGAAAAAGTGGAAAAGATGGGTGCTAGAAGTTCCATTATAAAGAAACAAAAACCCTTGCTTCAAAAACAAATCCAAGAGATTCCCTATGTTAGTGAAAAAGATATCATTTCCCACTTCGTTTCTTTAAAAGAGGACAAAGACGCTTTGAAATATCTCTATTGTTCCTCTTTGAAACACCTTGCTAAACTTCATTCTCCAAAATACGATGTCCTTCATGAAATCGTTTTAATAGAAGATCCTCGTGAAAGGGCAATGAAATTTAATTCTTTCCTTTCTTGTAATGAAAATCTTGAACTTCTTTTAGACGTCTTCCCATTGATATTCACAACCAATATATCTGCGTCAAGATTGGGTGATGGAGACGTTTTCTTTGATCTTCTAATTATGGATGAAGCAGGGCAAGCGGATATTGCTCATTCTCTTATACCTATTTCTCGTGCGAAAAGCCTTCTTCTTGTGGGGGATGAAGATCAATTGAATCCTGTGATCACGTTAGACGAAAATACCAACGAAGATCTTAAGAAAGAGTTTCAAATCTCTGACACCTATGATTATCTTGCAAACTCCATTCTCTCAACCATGAAAGCGGCGGATAAAGTCACCAATCGTGTTCTTTTAAGAAATCATTATCGTTGTTGCAAAAGGATTATCAATTTTAATAACCAATATTTCTATCATAATAAGCTTGTTGTTTCCCCATCTTTAGAGGAAGGGAACGTTTCTTTTATTGATAGTGACAATCATGTACGCACGCCTGTTAAGAATCAGAACTATGAAGAAGCAAAGAATGTCGTCTCCTATTGTAAAAAGAACGATATCAGTGATTGTGCAATCATTACTCCGTTTGTAAATCAAGCTAAACTCATCAATGATTTGCTAATCAAAAATGGCGTAAAAGAAGTAAAAGCCGCCACCATCCACAGTGTTCAAGGTGCAGAGAAAAACACCATCATAATTGCTACAGGTGTCTCCTCTTTTACCTCCCCAAGAACTATAAAATGGCTCAATTCTCATGGGGAAATTGCTAACGTCGCAGTTTCTCGTGCGAAAAAGAAGCTCGTTGTTTTTGGCGATGAAGAAAAACTAAAAAACACAAAAACAGGCGACTCCGTATGGAATGAACTTATTCGTTATTGCAAAAGCAAAGGTACCGTCGAAGTTATTCCTTCCGAAAATGATTCCTTAACCATTGGGAAGTCGAATGGCTCCATTACGGAAGATGAATTTTACGAAACGATTGAACAAATTGTTTCCATAAAGAAAAGACTTAAAGTGGTGCGCAACCTTCCTATTAAAGAGTTATTTGAAGAATATCCAAACTCCCAGATGGAATTTGACTCAGTCATATATGAACGTGGAGTTTTAGGCGGCTTCAAACCATGTTTTGCTTTCGAATTTGACGGAGGGGAACATTATTCTGATGCCAAACGTATCGAAAGCGATAAACGCAAAATGAAAATCTGTGAGCAACATGGTATCAAACTCATCCGTCTTCCAAACTCTTTCTCTAAAGATTATGAATTTCTTAAGAAACTAATTGAAGGTTACAAAGAGGATGATACCCATGAACAGCTGACGCTCTTCTAATGCCAATTTCTTATAAGCTTAATTTTGATATAATTTCGGTTGGAGTGGAGAAAACCCATGGGATTTTTAGATTTGTTCACACACAGTAAGATTAAAGAACCACAAGTCGTTAAAGACGTGGATATGTCGGAATTAGAGAAACTCAATTCTCTTTTAGGCAAGGTTGGAGATGATCAAAAAGATATTGTCGAAAATCAAATGAAAGCCTCTATGATTGGTTTAGACGGCGAAAAACGTGTCATGTATGAATTAAAACATCTTTCTAAACCATGCCTTATTCTTCACGATGTTACGTTGTTTGATAAATCCGCTGAACAATCTCAGATGGATTTCATCGTTCTTACTCGAAACTGTGGCTTTATTCTAGAATCCAAATGCCTTTCGGGAGATATAAAAATTGATTCTGAAGGGAATTTTACCCGTATTCTTAAAACCAAAGACGGCAAGGTTTATAAAACAGTAGGTATTTATAGCCCTATTCATCAAAATGAGATCCATCTTTCTGTCTTACATACCTTCTTTAATGACAATAAATTTCCAAGAAACTATCCAATTGAACCAATCGTTGTTATTTCGAATGACCGTTGCATCGTAAATAAGACGTTTGCTCCAGCGACTATCAAAAATGCCATCGTGAAATACGATCAACTAAATGTTAAGATACTCCAACTCATGAACAAACATACAGACGTTGATATTTCGGATGACAGGCTTCTTTCCATTGCGGAAGCTATCAAAGAAAATGATACTCCAAGACCGATTGACTACGTTTCCTCCCTTCACCTTAAACTTGCAAACAAGGAAGTAATGGAAGAAACGAGCAAAGCTCAAGAAACTGGTTTTATCGATGATGAAAACACATCCGAAAAGTTGAATGATGACAAACTTTTAAAAGAGTTAAAACAATATCGTGTCCAAAAAGCAGAGAAATGGAAAACCCAGCCATATAGAATATTTGATAATCAAATTCTTGAAGGAATCATTACCTCTTTGCCAGCTAATAAAGCGGAGCTTCTTCAAGTTGAAGGATTCACGGAAAAGAAATATCAATATTTTGGTGAAGATATTCTTAAAATCGTTAATGGAGATAGCTACGTTCCTCAAAAAGAAGAGACCCCTGTATCAGTTTCCTCTTCTGATCAAAAGTTAATCGCCGCTTTAAAGAAATACCGTTTCAAGAAAGCGGAAGAGCTTCATGTGCCCGCTTATTATATTTTTAATAATGCTCAGCTGAATGATATTGTTTCTAAAAAGCCAAGCACAAAAGAAGAGCTTCTTAAGATATCTGGATTTGGCGAAAAGAAGGTTGCTTCCTATGGCGAGAGCATCATAGAAATCGTTTCAAAAACGAAATAAAAGGAATATATAGTTCGTTTTGTTTTCTCGGTGTGTTTTCCTTCCTAAAAAACGGCTTTGAGATAAAGCCTGAAAGAATGGATTATTACTCTCTAAACGATACCTGCAATTTTGAAGATAAACAACACAAAACAATTTATCATAAATCAATTTGTGTTAATTTAGCATTAGAGTAATTTTGCTACATAGTTAGGAAAAAGAAGTAATACTCCTGCTTTGATTGTCTACCATAAATTGAAGTACTAGGACAGCCTTTCAAAACGGTGATTTTTTGCTCGGCAGTTAATGATTCCGTGATTTCTTTCATCAAAAGAAGGCGTTTAAGCCTTCCTATAGTTTTATTTCCATTTAAAGAAGATACATTAACGGTCTTCACGGAAATAAGGAAGACCAAGGCTTTCTGGTGGTTGAACGCTCTTTTTACCAATAATGCTCGTAAGAACCAAGACGACAACAGTGACGATGTAAGGAATCATTTTGAAGGCTTGCATGGTGACGAAAGTAATACCTGAAATCTTATAAGGAAGAATATAAAGGAATCCGAAGAGAATGGAACCAAGAATGGCTAAGGATGGTTTCCAAACAACGAAGATAACAAGGGCGATCGCCAACCATCCAAATGCTTGAATGGTGGAGCTATTCTCCCAAGAACCGCCAACATAGTCCATAACATAGAACAAGCCACTAAAACCAGCGATAATCGAACCTGTTAAAATGGCACTATATTTGTAGGCATTAACGTTTACGCCATCAGCATCCGCAGCCGCTGGATTTTCACCAACGGAACGAAGATTTAATCCGATCCTGGTTTTTTTCAAAATAACGGCGGTCAAAATGGCAATAACGATTGCAAAATAAACCAAGAAACCGTGAGCAAAGAAAATCTTTCCGAAAGCACCTAAGTTATCTGCCCAGAGAGGATACGAGGAAAGAATCTTACTTGCTTGAGAGAAATATGTTTTATCTACGCTGGACATGAAATAGTCCGCAATTCCTCCACCAAAAGTGGTCAAAACCAAACCGGTAACGTTTTGATTACAACGTAAGCTAACCGTTAATACGCCATAAATCAAACCGGCAATAGTGGAGAAAAGAGCACTAAAAACAAGACCAGATAAAAGCAATAAGAAATAAGGGGCACCTTCAGGGTTAGAAGAATATGCGTTCATAAAAAGAGAAACGCCAACACATCCTCCTAATGTGCCAAAACACATTACGCCAGGGATACCCAAATTCAAGTGCCCTGCTTTTTCGGTGATAATCTCACCAATGCAGCCAAAAAGGAAAACGGTTGCGATGGAGATTGCGGCAGGTAATAAGGAATCAAAGAACATCATACTTATTTGCCTCCTTCCTTTTCTTCGTTAACGTTAGCAAGCGCTTTCGCTGTCTCTTTTGCACTTGTATTAACGTGTTTTTTCACGATCTTATAAGAGATGAAGAACTCGACAGCAATAATGCAGAAATACACTAAACCAATAGCGATTTCCCCAATGGAATCGTTGGTAATAGAGAAAGCTGTTTGGACGCTGGACATGCCATTGTCTAAGAATGCAACCAAGAATGCTGTCCCAAACATTGCTAAAGGATTAAATTTTGCAAGCCACGCCACCATAATAGCAGTAAATCCAAGGTTTCTTGCTGATTCTGCTGTAATGGTGTGATCGATAGAAGAAGCAAATAAGAAACCGACGAGTCCACAAAGAGCTCCGCTAAGAACCATTGTCCTAAGAATGACCTTCTTCACGTTAATGCCGATATATTTAGCCGTATTTCTAGATTCTCCGACGACTTCTAATTCATACCCACGCTTAGAGAAACGAAGATACACAAAGATAGCCGCCAAAACCACGACGGAAACAAGAATAGAAAGAAGATAATTATTTCCAGCAATTTGTGGAAATTGTCCTTTTTCTTGAATGCTTAAAGTGCCAGACCCTGAAGTAACCACAGCACTAAGGAAGACAGAAACCAAACCGGCTGCAATATAATTCATCATCAACGTGAATAAAGATTCGTTTGTATTAAAGAACGCTTTAAAGATGGCAGGGATTAAAGCCCAAATCATTCCGGCTAAGATACTAGAGAGGAAGGAGACAAGAATAATTGCCCAATCAGGACAATTGGCTTTCCCCATATAGAACATGCAAACGATGACCATTAAATCACCCATCAAGATTTGTCCATTTCCACCTAAGTTCCAGAATTTCATCTTAAAGGCAGGAACCAAAGCTAAGGCAACCGTTAAAACAAGTGCCGTATCGCGGAAAGTAATCCAGATTCTTCGAGGGGAAGAGAAACAGCCTTGAAATAATTTTTCTAAAACAGCGATAGGATTTGCTCCAACGAATATTAATAAAAGGAGGCAGAGCAAAACCATTCCAAAGAGAACAGCCCCAAAACGAGCAAGGAGACTCTTCCACCAACAAACATCGCTTCTTTTTGTGATATGGAAAGGAAATTCCTTTTTCCAAGAAGATAATTTATTCATGTTGGATATCCTCCATGTTTTTCTTTGTCATCAAAAGACCGACTTCGGACTTGTTTGTTTTTCTAGCATCAAGAATGCCACGTACTTCCCCATCGCCTAAAACGAGAATACGATCGCTAATCGCTAATAAAACGTCTAAATCTTCTCCAACATAAAGAATGGCCGCACCATTCTCTTTTTGCTCATTTAATAAATGATAAATCATGTAGGAAGAGTTAATATCTAAGCCTCTTGTTGGATAAGCGACCATTAAAACCTTAGGCACTGAAGCAATTTCTCTTCCAACGAGCACTTTTTGAACGTTGCCACCGGATAATTTACGGACGGAGGTATGAATGCTAGGCGTGCTGACATTTAATTCGTCTACAACCTTATTTGCTAAATCTCTCGGACTTTTTCTATCTAAAAAGGAAGTTTTCCCTTTTTTGTAAGAACGTAACATCATGTTATCAATAAGGTCCATATTGCCAACTAAGCCCATTCCCAAACGATCTTCTGGAACGAAGGCTAAACGCACTCCCATATTACGAATTTGAGCAGGGGACTTATCTTTCAAATTCACTCTCTCACCTTCTGGATTGATATAGGTAATTTCGCCTTTTTCTTCTTTTGCTAAACCTGCAATAGCTTCAAGAAGCTCTTTTTGTCCTGATCCTGAAATGCCTGCAACACCAAGAATCTCGCCGCTTCGTGCAACGAAAGAAACATCATGCAACACTTCTCTTCCGTCTTCGTTTTTGCAAGTTAGTCCTTCAATAGAAAGACGATCTGTTGGATTCTTTACTTCTTTTCTATCGATAGAAAGCTCTACTTTCTCACCAACCATCATTTCTGTTAATAAAGATTCGTTCGCGTTCTTAGTAAGAACGTCTCCAATGCATTCTCCTTTACGAAGGACGGCAACTCGATCGGAAACACTCAAAACTTCGTTCATTTTGTGTGTGATGATAATGATGGATTTGCCATCTTTTTTCATATTGCGAATAACGGAAAAAAGACGCTCACTTTCAATTGGAGTAAGAACAGCGGTAGGCTCATCAAGAATTAAAATATCCGCACCACGGTAGATAGATTTAACAATTTCCAATGTCTGTTTTTCCGAAACGGACATATCGTAGACTTTTTTGTTCAAATCCAATTGAAAACCGTATTTGTCACAAATCTCCTGTACTTTCTTTTTTGCATCTTTTGGAGAAGATTCATCTAATTTTCTTTCTGCTCTATTTTCTTTTTTCTTGTAGAAGTTGGTGAAAAAATATTTACATTTCTCGCATAAAGAGACACTTGGCTTGATGCCCAAAACGATATTTTCAACGGAATTAAACGCCTCAATTAGTTTGAAATGTTGATGGATCATGCCAATGTGGTAATGATAAGCGTCTTTAGGAGAGGAAATCTTTACTAATTCGCCATTGATACGGATTTCTCCTTCGTCAGGAAAATAAATGCCCGAAAGCATATTCATCAATGTGGTTTTGCCACTTCCGTTCTCGCCTAAAAGAGCAAGGATTTCACCTTTATAGACATCGAGATTTACATCATGATTGGCTTTTACACTTCCAAAGGTTTTGGAAATGCCACGCATGCTAACGTTAATTTCTCTTTCTTTCACCATCTCGCCTCCTAAAAATAGAAAGCCCAAGGGAGAAAATCCCTTGGGCCTTAAGTCAAATAAATTAGAATTCAGAATTCAACAAAGTGATGCCATCGATTCGAACATCGAAATAAGGGGCAGAACGTTTTTCGCTTTCGGCAAGATAGGTCTTGCCATTCTTGGTTTCGATAACTTCGGTATCAGGGGTGTAGGCTTCATCAAAATTGACATCGGCTTTATAAGAGGTTAAATGACCTTGAGCATCGACTTTCATACTATCTTTAACGTTTTCTCCGCTCACGGTGAAGGAAGAAGTGTCGAACACTTTGAGGGATCCATCTCTTAATCTGCCAGCGACTTCGTTTAACTTGGCTTCGGTTCCGCTAGCAGCACCTTTCTTTCCAGCTTCGCTTAAAGCGACAGAGCCATCATAAAGAGTGCTTCCTAATTCGCCAGTCCAATCAGTGTCAATGGATTTGCCTTCTTTAATTTGTTGGAAGCAATAACGGAAATAAGGTTCCCAGTTAATCTTAGAAGAAATAACGAAGGTGTTTGGGCAACGGGATTCGGTAGAGCCATTATAGGAAATATTAGGAACACCTGCAGTTTCACAAGCAGTAGGTGCACCCCAAGAGTCAGCGTGTTGGGAGATGATGCTGCATTTTCTGGAAATTAAGTTTTCAGCAGCGCTCTTTTCAGCAGCCTCGTCATACCAAGAACCAGTGAAGGTGACATCCATGGTGACATCAGAAACGATAGAACGAACGCCTAAGAAGTAAGAAGTATAACCGGAAATAACCTCAGCATAGGTGTAGGCACCAATATAGCCGATCTTCTTGCTAGTAGATGGGTTTGCTTCAATCATGGATTGGAGTTTCATGCCAGCGGCAACGCCAGCAAGATAACGCCCTTCATAAATAGAAGCGAAAGCGTTATGGAAATTGGCAACATTAGCAGTATGAGCTTTATTACCGCTAGCGTGGGAGAATTGAACATCTGGATTCTCTTTTGCGGCTTTGATGATGTGATCTTCGTGACCAAAAGAATTAGCGAAAACAAATTTGCATCCGCTCTCAACTAAGTCGGTCGCTTTATCGTAAGCGGCGGTTGTTTCAGGAACGCCGGTTTTAAGAAGACCTTTTACGCCTTCTGCTTTACAAGCGGCATTGAAAGCGTCAATGAAGTTCTTGTCATAAGTGGAATTTTCATCATGTAAGGCGATGAGACCGACGGTTAATTCGTCATTGTTGTTGCTGTTGTCGCAGCCAGCAAGTGTGGCAAAAGCGACAAGAGAAAGAGCGGCTAATTTAATACACTTTTTCATGTGTTCTCCTTTTTGTTCCTAGTCCTTGTTTGAGAATTGGAAAGAAGTTTCGAGAGCAAAACGTGAAAAATGTCCCAATGATATGTTTCACTTGTTCATAGTGTTGGATTAAGGTCCAACGTAGAAACTTTCCGCCAATCCGGCAATTATACGAACAATGTCTTTTCGACTTTTATATTGTCACTCTAAAACAAGATCCATTGGAAGAAGAAAATTATGAAAACGTTTTCATGAAAGGAAAAAACAAAAACTTGTGGCGAAATAATCGAGAATGTTTTAGCGTTAAAAAAGAAGCAATGTTGTTAAACTTTTAAAGGAGAAGACAATGCACGAAATAGTCATGGATGCCCAAGAAATCGAGGCATGCTACAAAAAAGTAGGAGAAGAGATTTCGCAATCACTCAAAAATGAGGAGAAGAGACCAATCCTCCTTTGCGTCATGAAAGGCGCTATGACCTTCCTTATTGGAATGATGAAATATGTCGATATCCCTGTTATCGTGGATTACATTCATATTTCTTCTTATGATGGAACCTCTACAACGGGAAAAGTCAATTTATTAAAAGATATGAACTTTGATCCAGAGAATAGAACCATCGTCATCGTTGAAGATGTAGTGGACACAGGCATCTCCATGAAATATTTAGAAGAATACCTTGCTACAAAGAATCCTAAGGCCATTAAGGTTGCCGCCTTTGTCGATAAACCGGCAAGACGTGAGGTTGAAGTGAAAATCGACTATGTTGGCAAAGTCATCAAAGAGAATAAGTATCTTGTTGGAAACGGCTTTGATTATAACGAAATCGGAAGAAACATTCCTTATGTCTTTGTTCCATCTGAGGAAGACTTCAAGGAATGGGACAAAATCATTGCCAAAGATCCTCTTAAGAAGAGTCATTAATTGACCATTAAAAAACATGTGACGTCTCAGTCACATGTTTTCTTTTTGGCCGAATTCGACTACATGGGTCGCTTATATTTGTTAAAAATTATAAATTCTTAATGATTTCTTCCGCCAATATATCCGCGATCATTTCGTATCCTAAATCATTTGGATGGAGACCATCGCACATATATCTCATGGCTTCGAGAGGGTAAGGATAGACTTCCATCTTCATACTAAATGGATCAGCATGGAATTCTTCAAAAGACAAATCACATATCTTTCCACCCTTTTTAACGCGATAAAACTTCATAACGTTTTCTGGGGTAAAAGGGAGTCTATCGTGCAAATTAATTGGAATTATGTTCTCTCCTCTAGCACATTCATAAATTGCCTTTGAAACGTCTTTTAGATAAACCCCATTTCTTACGTGAGTGCTATCGAGAGCGTGGTTTGTCCAATCAAAAACATAAACAAACGTTCCTCTTTCCACAGGATTCATAATGAAAATCTTTGTGGTAGGATTGATTTTCTGAATTCGACGGACTAATATGCCTAAGTTTCCTAGAACGGTTTCTTCTTCTCTTTCCTGGAGAAAGTCTTCTTTATTACCGATTTTGTAGAGCCCAGTCCACCAATCGTTAGTTCCTAAAAGAATGGTATAGAAATCTCCTTTAGGAAGTTCTACTTCTCGCCACCCTCTTGTTTTTCCTCCATTGATCCCTAAATTAATCAGTTCAGTTTTAAAAGGAAGTTTTTCTCTCGTTCTTGTTAGATATCCTTTTTGAATTCGATTGCCACTTTCATCAATATGAGCATCAATATAAGTAAAAGAATCACCGATGGCGACCCAAGTTTTCGTGAGTTGTTCCATGTCTTTTATCTCCGATAAAGACAATTATAGCAATTCTAGTGTTTTTCTAATTTAAAAAACAAAAGATGGTAAAAAAAGGAAACCGTTTTAAAGAGAAGGGAAAAGCGTGAATTCAAGCAAAAGACCAGCGAAAGCAACGAGTAACGTCGGTATAGACACAGCCAATCCATATAAGGTGAACTTTCCAAAGGAAAACTTTAAATCATGTTCCTTTAGGATTCTCATCCACATGATACCTGCCAAGGCACCTATTGGTGTTAAGATTGCTCCTAAATTACTTGAAATAATCGTCGCGAACAAGGCTGATTCACTGGAAGGAAGAAAAGAAAGCAGATCTGCATAGAAAATAGACATTGGTAAATTGTTCATTAAATTCGCTAAGAAGAAGCTAGATACGCCATAGCTCCACATCGGATTGAATTGAGATAGGAAATTGCCTATTTCCGCACTAACTCCTTCTTTAGATAAAGCCATAACAATTCCAAACATCGATAAAAGAAAAGGCGCTAAAGAGAAAGGCAATCTTTTTCCTGCTTTCCATAACAAAAGAGGCTTTTCTTTAGAAAAGAGAGAATAAGCAAGAATAAGAAAGACAAGCAATATCGCTCCAATTAAAGCGAATATCCACATTGGAATACGAAAGAAACCACTAATGGCCATAAAGACGGTAACCAATAGCAATATTCCTAAAGCGGAATAAAGGATAAACGGCTTCTGTATTTTTTCTTCCGTTACCTGAACATTCATCTTTTCTTTGAGATTCTTATGGAACAAAAGAAGCAATAACCCTAATGAAAAGAGGCCCGCTAACAAGGTCGGGAACCACATCCTTACAAAATACGAAACAAAGTTCAAAGCAAAGAAAGAAGACAAATACACATTCGTTGGATTGCCGAATATAAACATCATAGACCACGTATTTGCCGCAACGAATTCACAAAACAGGAAGGGGATAGGATTTATTTTTGCATCCTTTGCAAAGAAAAGAATAAAAGGAGTAAAAGAGATGATCACAATATCATTTGAAGTGAACATCGTGAGAAAAGCGCAAAGGAAATAAAGGATGATAAATAAAGCAAACTGAGAATTCTTAGCTCTTTTTACAGCCAAACTTGCCAAAAAAGAAAAGAAACCCAATTCATCAAGAACGGTGCTTATAAAAGCGGTCCCAAAGAACAAAGCTAGAATCTCTAATGGATTCATTGTCGTGTCCTTTACCAAATTCGATAGATAATCTTGAATTGGTAAAAGCCCAGTTGCTAGAAGGATTATTAAAGCAATCAAAGATGGGAAATAAAAAGTTGAGAATTGATGGCCCTTAATTGTGATTACCGGAAACAACAGAAGGCATAAAAAAGTAAGAAGAATTGCCAAACAAGCAATGATACATGTAGCTATCATAAGGATATATTTATTCTATTAAGAGAGGGTAGGGATTCATCTTTTGGCTCAAGGCATTGACCTAAGATTCTTAGAGATTGTTTCTTTTTACTTTCTTTCATCCCCGTCTCCATGAATATCGAGAATTATAAAACAATTCATAAAGGGTGATATCTTTTTTGAAATTTTTAGACCAAAGCTTCTCTGATGAAGCCTAGTAAATCGGCTGGAATTTCAGCTGTTATTTAACTCAATAAAAACGTTGACTGTGTTTTATTATGAATATATATTTTAGTAAATCATAAATTACTAAATCATAAATTACAAAATACTATGAATTTCATTGCAAGAGAAGAAGAAACACTAGCTATTCAAAATTTGCTAAAGAAAAAAGGTTACCAGGGCGGAATCGTTTATGGTAGAAGAAGAACCGGGAAAACGGAATTAATTAAACATTGTTTAGAAAATGAAGACGTTCCTTTTATTATTTTTCAATGTAAAGAAAGCAACGATCGCGATAACACGAAATCTTTAACCGAATTAATACGAAAGACAATTGGGCAAGCAACTGTTTCTTTTGACAATTTTGTTGATGCGGTTGAAGCCCTTTTCGAATACGCTGCTGATAGGCCATTTTGCTTAGTGTTAGATGAATATCCGTATCTAAGAACTTTCATAGAGGGGTGTGACTCTAAATTTCAGGAAATTATCGACAAATATGCCATGAAAACCCAAATGAAATTCTTTCTTCTTGGCAGCAGTATTTCCATCATGGAAGGAATATTAGAACATGACAATCCTCTTTATATGCGGTTCCATTTGTCTATTTTGCTTAAACAAATGGACTACTATGATTCGTCTAAATTCTATCCTTCTTTTTCAAACGAAGACAAAATAAAACTGTATTCTGTTTTTGGCGGAATTCCATTTTATAATGCGCAAATTGACGAAACCATTTCGGTAAAAGAGAATATCATTCGAATTTTAAGTGGCCGTTTCACGGGTTTGAAAGAATACATAGAAACCCATCTTGCTGAAGAATTAAGGAAAATAAATAATGCAAATGTTGTTTTTGAAACCATCGCATTAGGCACATTTCATTTTTCCGATATCTTAAGCAAAACTCATGTTGAATCCTCTGCGGCCTTGGCCAACATACTTCAAAAACTGATGAAGATGGATCTTATTGAATACGTATCGCCCATTAACGATTCAAAAAATAAACAAAAAGGAGGATATCGTATTGCTGATGCCTGCGTTCATTTTTATTATTATTTCATTTATCGAAATGAATCCATGCATCGATTGCTTAAAGACAGCGTCTTTTATGATCAATACATTTCCGACAAACTGAATGCGATTTTTATTCCAAAAACCTTTGAAACCGTTTGTAAGGAATATCTTATTCGCAAAAACAGCAACGGGATGCTAAAACCAATGTTGGAGGATATCGGAACATTTTGGTACGACAATCCAAAAGAAAGAAAAAACGGCCAATTTGATGTTGTAGGTAAATGTGAAGAAGGTTATGTATTTTTCGAATGCAAATACACAAATTCGTTGCTTGATGATTCCGTAATTAAAGAAGAAATTAATCAGGTTTCCGAAACTTCGTTAAAACCTATTCAATATGGATTCTTCTCTAAAAACGGATTTCAACTTAAACAAAAATATCCTTATCTTTTCTTCACCTTGGATGATTTATATAAATAAGAATATGTAATGAATGCTTATTCGCCAGCTCTATGGCTGAAGCTAAAACGGAACTCAATTAAAAACGGTTTAAAACTGTTATGCTATTTTAGTAAATCATGAATTAGTAAATCATAAATTACTAATATTGTTTTTGAAATTTTGCCTTCGTTAGATTATTCAAAAAAGAAAAGAAGACGCACGAAGCGTCTTCTTTTGTGGGGGGAATTAACTGAATTATTTTGTGATTAATTCAATCCAATCATCATAATCGACGTTGGTAGGAAGCTTGGTGTAGCTTTCTTTGTCTGTTACTTCCTTAACGGTAACATCTGCTCCATATTGGAAGTTAACCTTGGCATTGAAATCATAATCAACGGAAGCCGTGCTAGAGAAGGTGATTCCATTTAAGGACCAATTCATAACAAAGGAATAACTGACATCAACGGTGATACCAATGGATTTCACGCCAGTTTCATCAAAGATGATGGCTAAAGCGTATTTGTTTACATCCAAGGTAGAGGTTGCTTTTGTATTCCATCCAGGGATGGTGAATTCTTCATCAAAGTCATCTTTATCGATGCCAAATTCATCTTCAAAGTTCTTTGCGTCTTTTAAGCCAGTGACATCAACAGAGTAAGAATAAGTGCCATCGTCATGTTCAAGGGCCTTTAATGTTCCACCTTGAGAAGCAATTTCTTCGATCGTTTCGCTAAAGTCGTTGACGAAATCATCAAGTTCAATTTCGGAGAATAACGGAAGCTCTTTCTTTTCTAAGCCATTGTCGAAAGAAATTTTATCGCCAAAGGAGAAATCTCCTTGATATTTGCCGATTTCTTTTTTCTCACCAATTTTAGAAGAGATAGTAGTTTTCAAGTTGTTATCAGATAAATCAAGATAAGTGGTGTTGCCTTCGCTATAGCTAGCTAAGGAGAGTTTGGCTTCTGGGATAGCGAATTTCTTGTTATAGGCACCCGCTTGATAAAGGGTAGAAGAAGAATATTCTGCGCCTACTAAACCATATCCTTTAACATCATCGATGTTTGTAGATGTTAAGCCAGTTGCAGCACCTTCTAAAGCAACATTGTCGATAGCAACATTGCTTTCATATTTGATGGAAGTTTCACCGCTTTCGCCTGGGAGCTTTTGCTCTGATTTCTTGTTTAAATGATAGGATGCCCCCTCTAAATTGAATCCAAGAGCGTCAACTTTTGTCATGGCTTCTTCACATTTTTGTGCTTTGACTTTGAGTTGTTGAGCGGTAATTTCCTTGCCAGCAGGAACTTCTCCACCGGCTTTCACTTCATTGCTATTACATGCAGCAAGTAATCCCATAAGGGGAAGAACGGCTAGAATTTTGAGTTTATTGTTTTTTATAGGTTTTGTCCTCTTTTTACCATATATACAAATATGGATATATGTTTTATTGGAATTTTTTAATTATTTGTTGGGAATGTGTAATTTAATCTTCCAAAGTCGTCTTTTTTAGCCACGAAATCCGTCTTTAAGTAAGAGAGAGAAGGGGAGTAGGTCATCTCTAAGAAACTGACCTCGTATGTTTTCGCTTTACGATCATATAGCGTGGTGGTTTGTAAGGATCCTTCTTTGTAATTATGAATAAGGTTACAAGAATCTTTCTCTTGTCCGTCTACTAAGAAATCAACGGAAATTCTGTAGATGTCAAAATCTTGAGGAAGAAAGCTTTCTTGGTTCATGGCTTGATAATATAACCAATGTCCATCTTCATCGCTTTCTTGGAAAATGGTGATGCTTCGAGTGCCGTTCACGAAAACACATTTCAAGCTTTGCTCATCTTCATCGTTATTAACGTACATGCATCCCTTATAAATGTTTCCATCCATAACATAAATGGCTTGATTGATAGAGACGCCTTCACGGATATCATTTTGGGTATAGACGCGATTTTCACCTTGCAAAAGAACGTAATGGTAAGTCTCGTTATCATAGATATAAGTGGTTGTTCCATAGGATAAGGAGAAAGAATTATCTGTCTCAAGGAAAAGATCAATTGTTCCAAATAGAGAGGAATAAGTATTCTTCACATGTTCCTCTTTGTTTTCTACTCCGATAGCAATATCGCCCATGAAAGAGACTTTCTTACCTGAAGGAAGGGATTGTTTACGATTCATTTGAGAACCGAAAAATAAATCGATTCCGGTTTGAGAGAGTAAGGAAGAATCATTCAAAGTGTAATTTTTTTCTTTTGTTAGATAATCGATTTGGATGTTGGAATCATCAGAATTTGGCTTTGGAGTAAAACGAATGGCTAAGAAAGTGGACAAAGCCGCTACAGCAACTTATAGTAATTGTTCCTAAAGAAAGGCCAAAAGGTAGCCAGAAACGTTTTCTTTTCTTAGGTTCTGATTTCTTTTCCGTTAAATAACGGGCAAGAATCATCTTTGAAGTGCTATGAATCTCAAACTTTTCGGATTCTTTTTTGATTTCTTCATTGATATCCATCTTTTTCTAACTCCTTTCTTAATTTCTTTATAGCGTTGTTGTAAGCCCAGGTGACACTTCCTAAAGGCATATGAATTGCTTCGGCTATTTCCTTATGCCCCATTTCATAAATAGAATGCATCAAGACGATTTGTTCTTCTTTTTGATTCAGCACTTTCCCCATCACTTCGAATACATGGGTGTCGTTATTTTCTTCTTTTGCAGGGATTAATGACGGATCCAATTCGTAGGATATTCGGGACCTTTCTTTGCTAAGGTTGATGGCTAAATTCCTAGCTGTGCTCATCAAATAAGCCAGAACAGATTTTTCTTTTCTTAGAGTTGGCAATTTCTCTAGGAACTTCATGTAAGTATCTTGCAAGACGTTTTCGGTTTCGCCTTCTTCATGAAGGATACTGTAGGCTGAAAGATAGACCCCACGTTTTGTTCCTTCGTAAAATTCATCGAAGAACTCCATGTGGCCTTTCTGTAGCTGTTCCAGTAATTCATTTAAACGATCCTGCGACATCCTTACACCCTATATACAAAAATTATGCGTATTTTATTGGAAAAATATCTCCCTTTTTTAAAAATAACAAAAAAGAGGGGAGACGTGTATCAATATAACACGTTCCTCTCTTAAAGAAAGATTGGGTATTTAGATTTCCTCAACGTAGGAGACATAGTCTAAAGAAGAAAGAGCTTCAACGATTTCTTTATGCTTGCCCGCTTTCTTATTCTTTAAGGTCAAAGAAAGAGTGTAAACACTTAAACCTGTTCCTAAATAAGCGCTATTTAATTCCAAATCATCAATACGGATATCTAATTTACGAAGAGTGAAGACGATGTCTTGTAGCTTAGTCTTATCTTTTAATTCAAGATGGATTTCGAAATGGTTCGACTTATTTTTTAAGAACATTTCGAGCATTGGGAAGAAAATCAAAATAACGAGCATCAAAGCGGCAAGAACGATCGCCACAAGGTAGTAGCCTAAGCCGATGACAATTCCTAAAAGAAGGCAAAGCCATAATGCAACAGATGTCGTTAAACCTTTGATTTGTTTTTTCGCACTAAAGAGAATGGAATTTCCACTGATGACAACCCCACCTAATATGGCAAGACCGGAGAATAAATACAAAGAAGTGTCACCGCTTTTTACCAAAGCTATGTCTAAAACAGCGCAAACAGTTCCTAATAATGTAATAAGGATAAAGGTTCTTAAACCTGCGGAATGGCGTTTATTGGATCTTTCCCAGCCAAGGAGGGAGGCAAAAAGAATCGAAATCACAAAACGGAAGAGAATGGAGTAAAAAGATAATTCGCTAGACCAATCTCCAAGTAATTTTGCAAGTGGATCAATAAAGTTTGTAGTGTTCATAATTGTTTTCCTTTCATTGATGGAAACGAGGACCGTTTCCGCCGTAATAATAATCTTCTGATGCCTCTAGGAAGGCTTTCTCTTCCTCAGACATCTCATATTCCTGGTGTTTTGGCATTTCTTTTTGAATCTCTTTGATTTCGGCAATCAAGGAATTAATTCTTTCCTGCCGAGGATCGATGTTTGTCTCTTGAACAGGAGGATTCGTAACTTCAGGAGATGCTGCCCCATCTTTTGAATAGGATTTAGATAGATAGAGAGATAGCTTTGCACAAGCAGGGCCAATTAATTCGTAGAGGACGCTGGATGCAAGAATGATGGTTTCTAAGGCGTTACCTTCCTCTCCTCCAAGAGTTCTTGCTCCTAACGCCGCTAATCCAATGGCAACACCTGCTTGAGGAATAAGGGCTAACCCTAAATAGTTTCGCACCTTCTTATCTTTCTTAACGGTAAGACATCCTAAGTAAGCTCCGCCATATTTGCCTAAGATACGAACGAAGAAATAAACAACGCCAATAACGATAATTGGTACTGCCCCTATCGAAGAAGAAGAGAATAAGGCACTTAAGTCAAATGAGACTCCCGATCGGACAAAGAAGAGCAAAAGGATAGGAGGGGTGAAATAATTTAACTGTTTGAATAACTTATCGTCTTTCGTCAAGTTGATATAAACCATACTCATGCACATGCACCCTAGTAATGGGGATACATCAAATAAAGAACATAACCCACAGAAAGAGAACAAGACGGCAATAGAAATAATCAAACGGTTATCTGTAGAACGTTTCTTTGGCATAAGCCATTTCATTAATAGGCCACAGAATCCCCCAATTAACAAGGCCGCTAGATTAAAACCGATTGGCTTGAGGATGCTAACGACGTTGAAACTTCCCGAGGAAACGGCAACGGAGATGGATATTGCTACGCTATAGGCCAATAATCCGACAACGTCATCAAGAGCAACAACTTGAAGGAGAGTATCAACAAACTCGCCTTGAGCATGCGTTTGTCGAATCGTCATCATTGTTGAAGCAGGAGCAGTCGCAGCCGCTAACGCGCCTAATACCAAAGAGAAAGATAAATCCAATCTTAATAGGAAATAAGAAACCAAGAAAACAAGAATGGTGGCTAACAATGCCTCAAAGACGGTGATGATAATCACCTTTGGACCATTCTTCTTTAAAACATCAATTTGAAAGAATTCACCTGTGCTAAAAGCAATAAAAGCCAAAGCAATATCCGCTAAGAAGGAACTCCCTTCAACAAAAGAGGAAGGAATTAAATTCAAACAAAACGGGCCAATTAAGATACCAGCTACGATATAAGCCGTGACATTAGGAAGACGCAGCAACTTTGTTAGACGTGTCAGTAAAAAACCCGCAAAAAGCATGATTGCAATGGAAATGATACTGATACTGACTGGTGACGTGATCCCTAAAGAATCATAAATAGAATTCATTTGTTGCCCCCCTTCCTTATATAAAAAAGAATTTGTCGTTTTTCAATCTAACGACAATGTGGATTATAGACAAATAAAAAATAAAAACATATTATGTATATACATTCAAACATAAATAAACGTTATGGAGGCGAGAAAATGACCGATGCAAAATTAATCACTCTTATCACTTTAGCCGAAAAGAAGAGTTTCACGAAAACAGCAGAAGCACTTTCTTTGACCCAACCAGCCGTCTCTCATCACATTCAACAACTAGAAAATGAACTAAATACCAAACTCGTTATTCGCAATAAAAGCGAAATAATTTTGACAAAAGAAGGCGAAATAGCGGTAGATTTTGCCAAAAAGATTATTGGCTTATATAACAAGATGACAACTTCCATCTTAGATAAGGAGAATCATTTTACGAATCTAAGGATTGGTGTTACCCATACCTCTGAATCCAATATCATCATGATCGTTTTAGCCAAAATAAGTGATTTATTAGGCAATATGAATATAACGGTTATTACTGAGACCATAAAAAACATTTATGAAATGCTAGATAATTACGAGATTGATATTGCTATCGTTGAAGACAAAGCCAATCCAGAAAAATTTAACTCTCTTCTTCTTGATACAGATTCCTTAGTATGTATTCTTTCTAAAGACAATCCATTGGCTAAGAAAAACGTCTTAACGATGGATGATTTAAAGAAATCTAAGATGATTCTTCGTCTTCCTGATTCCGCCACGAGAATGCAATTTGATTCGACACTTGTTTCCATGAACGAATCCATCCATCGTTTTAATGTCATTTTGGAAGTGGATAACATTGCAACCATTAAAGCCCTTGTTCGTAAGGACCTCGGCATTTCCATTTTGGCAAAGAGTGCTTGCATTGACGAGATTAATAAAGGAAAACTAAAAGCTCTTCCGATTGAAAACCTTTCAATGGTTCGAGAAACCAATCTTGTCTATAAAAAATCCTCTGACTATCAAGACGTCCTAAATGCCATATATACCACATATCAAAAGATTAAGAATCAACAAAACTGACTTTGATAATGAAAAAAGCATCCTCTCTTTCTGAAAGGACGCCTTTAGTTTTAAATGGAATTAATCAATATAGAATTCCATTGGATATGGAAGATAATTGATGCTATCAAGCTCATCACAGCTAATATAGCCAGGACGTGCATTGATTAAGGTTGGAAGACGGTTCACGATTGTAGCGCATGTATGGGCAACCGTATTTGGTTTAACAACATGGTATTCGATATTTGGCTCGCCTTCGATGTACCAGTCACACATATCTCCATCACCTTCCGCATAAACCTTTCCGATTGTTTCTTCTTCAATGGTAATGCCTTGTAAGGTTTCGGCTGTGACAACGGCGGACATACCAATGACTCTTCCCGCTTCGATGGTTTTGCCCATGGTGGAGGAATATAAATCATGATCTAAGACACATGGAACGTGTTTTTGGGTGATTTTTGTGATGGTGAGGTGAAGTTTATGAGCCAAGGCTTCGACGGAGTTATAGGCATAAGAGGCTTCAAAAGCAGATGGGTGGGCGATTTGTTTTTCAAATTCTTCTTTGGTTAAACCGACACCATGAGCTTTTGCTAAAGCCATACCGTATTCATCAACGTTATAGGAATAGGCCCCTTTGACTTTAACAACCTTATTAGCGCCAGCAATGGCTAAGGCGACCATATTGATCCAGAAGATATCTTGCATGCCGGCACCGGTGATGCTGCATCCATGTTCTTTAGCAAGCTTATCTAATTTATAGGTTTCTGCTGCAGCAGTGGTGAATGGATAAATGGCTTCTTCACAGGTGGTAATGACATTGATTCCTCTTGTGACGCATTTCTCAACCATTGGATATATATCTTTAATAAAGGAGAAGAGGGTGACGATAGCAACATCCGCATCGCAATTGTCTAAGACTTCGTCTGCATTGGCGCTAATCTTGACTCCTGTTTTGACGCCTAATTCAGCGAAATCACCAACGTCCATACCAATAACGTTTGGATTTACGTCGATAGCTCCAACGATTTCTGCTCCATGTTCATAAGCATAGCGGATGGTGTATTTGGCCATTTTTCCACAGCCATATTGAACGACTCTGATTTTTCTCATATTTGTGTTTCCTTTCGAGATTAAGTCCATTCTAAAGTCTATGCTAAGATGAGAGTCAACAATATATCAATAAAACTTAACCGGTATCTGAATACGGAGAAACATATTTCGCTTAGAAACATCAAAAATATTGAATTCCGTAATGACTTCGCAAAGATAATCCCCTGCGATGGTGTAGTTGTTTTTCTTACAAAAATCGAGAAGTTTCTCTATTCCTTCATTCTCGTCTTCAAAAGAAGAGAGGTAGAGGGTTACAAACATCGACGCATCGACGATTTTCATCGGAACACTTTCAATTTTGTGATCGGAAAAAATGAAAATATCCTTTGCGATTAGTTTTCCCTTTTCAATGTCTTCTTTTGCAATCGACGTCCCTACGTTATAAGAATAGATTTGCTCCAACCCTTTTTCGATAAGGTTGTTCCTTAAACAAAGAAGGTCTTTCTCATACCCTAATATTCCTTGTTTATAAAAATCATGAGAACAAGGGATGCCGTATATGTATCTTCTAGAAATATATTCTAAGGAACATATTCCTGTTTTAGGAGAATTACGGTAACGCTCGATTCTTGCAATCGAATCGTCCACGAGATTTAATCTTGCCTTTAAGGTACGAAGCTCTTGATATATTTGCTCCTTTTTACGGGAGAGAACTTCTTCGATTTCATCAATGTTCTCATTATTCAGAACATTTTGAATTTCTTTTAAGGACATGCCTAAATCCTTCATATATGCAATTAAATCCAAGCGGGCATTTTGCTCAATCGTATAGTAACGGTATTTACTTTCTGGATCGATATAAGCAGGTTTCAAAAGATCAATCTCATCATATAAGCGCAATGTGGCGATAGAAATGTGATTAATCTCTGCCATTTTTCCAATTGGTATCCATTTTTCTTGCATAAATGACTCCTAAAAACTCTATTGTTACATTAGACTTTTATTAGTTTATAAGATTTTCGAAAAGAATGGAAAAAATGTGATAAATCCTTCATAAAATTGCCAGTAACGACACGATACGATAGAGATACGTCCGTTCATTGAAAAAATAGAAGAGAAGTTCTAAGATTTTACGGAAAGGTTCTACGTGTATTAACTGAAATGATTTTCCTTAAAGTCGCAATAGTTGAAGACGATGAGAAACAATATCAGGTGATTTTTTCTTTGCTTAAAGAATTTGAAGAAACAGAGAATGCCACTTTTTCTGTCTCGTATTTTCATGATGGCTTGGAATTTGTTAATAAATACGATGGATCTTTTGATTTAATCTTCATGGACATTGAAATGCCTCGTCTGGATGGGCTTGGCGCTGCAAATAAATTGCGGGCTTTCGATAAAGACGTTCCAATCATTATCGTTTCTCATTCGGTTAAATATGCTGTAAAAGGCTATTATGTGCATGCTTTTGGCTATTTGGTTAAGCCAATCGCTAAAACGGATTTTGTTTTCCTTCTTAAAAAGGTAATCGGGGAAATATACCGTAAAAAAGATTCTTGTCTCCTTCTTGAAAGCAAAGCGGGAATTCAAAAAATCCTCACGAAAGATATTGTTTATATCGAAGTAGACAATCACTCTCTTCTCTTCCATTTATCTAATGGGGAGACTTTGACAATGAGAGGAAAAATGAGCGACTACGTTATTCGTTTAGAAAAGATGGGTTTTGCTAGATGCAATGAGTGTTACCTTGTTAATCTTTCCTATGTTACTAAAATAGATAATGCTAAGAACCTTGTCTTTTTGCACGATATCTCTCTTACTATATCTAGGCAGAAGAAAAAGAATTTTATCGAGGCTCTTACGAATTTTTTAGGCGAGAACGCACAAAATGTATGAAGATTACACAGCCATTAAAGCAATAGGCTACTATTTCATTCGTTTTATTATCCCTTTGTTTGCCGCGGAGTCCCTTTGCGTTTTCACTCTTCCTAAGCGGAAATGGTGGCTTGCTTTTTATTTAAGCTCATCCCTTCTATATTTCACGCTTAGCATGAATGTCGTTTATTTTGATATCGATTTCAAAGTCGGCTGGTTTAGGATTATCTTCCTTATTATTTTCCTTCTCTCTTTGATTCCGATGTTCGCAACCTACAAATTAAGGCCCAAGCAGATCATTTTGTTTGCTTTAAGCGCCTACGCCATTCAAAATCTTGGCGATAATCTCTCTTCTTTGATTATTTTTCTTTCTGGTTTAAGCTCTGCTAAATACGAACTATATCAATCTCTTATTTATTCAGGAATATATATTGTTTGTTTTCTTCCTTATTATTTCTTTTTCGTATCTAAGCTTAAAGGAGAGATGATTCCGGATCTAATTGAAGGGAACGTCGTCTATTTGATGAGCATCATTACCTTAATCATCGTTTATTTAGTTTCCATGTTTGCTCAATCTACAAGTGACTTCGTCGGATATGTTTCTTCAAGGATATATGCGATTATCGCCTGTATATTCTTGCTTGTCTTTCATTACAACAATTATTACCGGAAAAGACTTCAAGACCAAAATGACATGCTTGAGCAAATCGTTCATAACGAAAATGAGAAATATAAACAATCCAAGAGAAACATGGAACTTATCAATATGCGTGTCCACGATCTTAAACATCAAGTCGAAGCCTTAAAAGAATATGCCAAATCCAGCCAAGAGATAACTGCTTTAGAATCATTGGAGAAAGAACTGCATATTTACGATAACGCCATAGAAACAGGCAATGCCACGATCGACTTCATCCTTGCCGAAAAATCCTTGTATTGCAAGAAACATAACATTCGTTTCTCCTCTTTAATTGATGGAGAAAAGCTTTCCTTTATGAGTAGTGCAGATATCTATTCTTTCTTTGAAAACGCCCTCGATAATGCGATAGAAGCAGTTTTAAAAGCAAAAAGAGAAGACCGAACCATTACGATCAATGTTGTGACAAAAGGCAATTTCTTAGTCATACATCTTGAGAATTTTTGCCTGGAAGAAGTGGAATTTTCAAACGGTTTTCCTGTAACAAAGAAAGATAAAACCTTCCATGGTTATGGAACGAAATCGATTGAGAGAGTTACGAAGAAATACGGTGGTTCCTTAGCTTTTCGTTATGAGGATAATACTTTCTCCTTGAATGCTGCCTTCCCTTTAGATGAACTTCCTCATTTTAATTCTGATTAAATACGTCATTTGTTTTTATACTTACGACAAAATCAAGACATGAAGGTACTCTTTGACTATGATGTAAGCGCTAACAAAATAGCGAGCTTCTTATTCCGATTCATCAGTAATGGGATAAGAAAGCAGAAAGGAAAAAATGAATAAGAAAATTGCAAATGCAATCGTTTTCGGCGTAACTTCAGCGGCTGTGATTGCCGGTTTAATCGTAGGCAATTCGATGGTAAAAAGATACGAAAGCGAAATCAATTCGGTCTTAAACCCACCGATAATTGACCAAGAAGCGCTTAATCAAAGTGCTTCAAATGGCCAAGAATTGTCAAAGAAACTCATGCAAGAAGGCGCTATTCTTCTTCAAAACGATGGAACCTTACCTCTTGATTATTCTGTGACAAAGAAAGTGAACGTCTTTGGTTGGAGGAGCGTTGACTGGATTCATGGGTCGGACGGAAGAAATGCTTCTGGCAGAGTTGCTCCAGAAGACGGGGATTATACGAAGAATATCGATTTGGTCAAAGCGCTTCAAAACTATGGCGTTGAGACGAATACTCGTTTATACAACATGTATCGTTCCTACAGCAAACCAATGTGGGAGCTCATGGATACGAGAAACTCTCATATCAATGACATGACTCCTTTAAGAGAACCTAACATCACTGATTTGTCAGGCTCGGAAAAAGAAGGATCCTATACAAATGATTTATTAGATTATTGCAAGAACTTCTCGGACACCGCTTTCGTTGTCATTGGAAGAATGGCCGGAGAGGGAATGAATTGCAGTGTAAACGATCAAGTCAAAGAGGGAAATGGTGCCAAAAATGACAATAGCAGACATTATCTTGAAATAAGTACGGAAGAAGAAGCTCTTCTTCGTTATTGTGGAGAGAATTATGCCAATGTTGTGGTGTTTATAAATGCTGCAAACCCATTTGAAATGGGATTTATGAAAACAATACCGGGTTTAGATGCGGCGATGTATGTTGGTTTCACTGGAACAAGAGCAGCTAGCGCCCTTCCTAAACTCATCTATGGTGAAGTCTCTCCATCTGGAAGAACGGTTGATACTTTCCCATATGATTTATTTACAAATCCGGCCAACATTTATTTGGGTGGACAAAGCTATCTTGATTTCAATAAAGGCTACACTGATGCCATTGAAAATGTTTATTTAGGATATAAGTGGTACGAAAGCGCAGATCAAGAACATTATTGGGACAAGGTCAATAATGAATATGGCAAAGGGTATGATGGAGTTGTATACGCTCCATTTGGTTATGGACTTAGTTATAACGAGTACTCTTGGAACGTCTCCAAAATCCAACTTAAGAGAGAAGGAGAAGAAACAGTAGAATACGAAGAAGGCGTTGCCTTTACAGATAAAGACAAAATTGAATTTACTGTTTCCGTAACAAACAACGGCAAAGTTCCAGGTCAAGATGTCGTAGAGATTTATGCTGTTGCGCCATATTATGGACATTCCGAAGATGAAGCAATTGAAAAACCATATGTTAACCTCGCTGGATTTGCCAAAACGAATATTCTTCAACCAGGTTCAACCGAAGAAATAACCATAGAGGTTGATCCATATGACTTCGCTTCCTATGACTGTTATGACAGAAACAATAACGGCTTTAAGGGATACGAACTTGAACATGGGGCGTATACCCTTTCGCTACGTTCTTCTGCTCATAGTGTTAAAAACGTCACTTTCGCTTCCAAAGAAGTAGCAGGAGATTTCTCTTTCAATGTCACGCAAGATATTAAAATTGCAAACGACCCTGTAACAGGGAAACCAGTTAAAAACCTTTTCACTGGCGAAGATGCAGTCGATATGACGCCAATTGATTCCCAAGAGAAGGATGGCTCTTACGATCCTGGAATCAAATGGCTCACAAGAAAGGATTTCACCAGCCTTGAAGATTTAAAAACGTCTTATGTGGCAAGAAGAAATGTGACGCCATCCGCTAAAGGACAAGCTGATAGCGTAGATAGAATCAAAGCCTGGAATGAAGCCACGGGCGTTGACGTTTTTGGCGAAGAAATTCCTACGGAAAAACCTACATGGGGTGCCTCTAATGGCTTAAAAGTCGCGGATAACGGCATCATAAATGAATTCGGAGAGAAATTAGGAAAAGACTATAACGATCCAGACTGGGAACGCCTTCTTGACCAACTTAGCATCGAGGAAGTGGTCAATATGATTGGTGGCTATTATGGCTCGAAAGCCTTGCCATCCATTGGTAAACCTGCTCTTGCCGATGTCGACGGTCCTTCACAAATCAAGAGTTTCGTTAATGCGCCAAGAGGCACAGGCTATCCAACGATGACCACGATTGCAGCCACTTGGAATAAGAAACTTCTTTATGAATTCGGCAAGTCCTTTGGCGATGATATGAAAGGCCTTGGCATTATGGGAGACTGGGGATTCGCTATGGATTGCCACCGAACCTCTTTCTTTGGCAGGAACCACGAATCCCCTTCTGAAGATATGATGCTTGCAGGCACCTTGATGGCAGAAGCCGTAAGAGGCCTTGGCACAAGAGGAAGATATAACATGATGAAACACTTTGCCCTTTATGGGTATGGTGGAGAACAAATCTGGATGACAGAGCAAGGTTTAAGGGAAAACTTCTTGAAATCTTTCCGTAAAGTCGTTCTCGATGGTGGTTGTTTAGGTGTTATGACCACTTATCAAGGCGTTGGTGCAGAACATTCAGAAACAACCCAAGCTCTTCTTCGCGGGGTCCTTCGTGGTGAATGGGACTTCAAAGGAGCAATTACAACCGATTACATCGGACATAATCCATATATCGATACGTTGCTTCGTTGCGGAGGCGATTTCGGAATGGGCGTTAAATTAGGCACAATCGATGGGGTAAAATACGATTCCTCTTCTAGTGCAAGAGTTCAACACGCTCTTCGTGATGTCGCTCATCACGTAACCTATATGTGGCTCCGTGCTGATTATTACGAAAAACAATATAAAGCCAATCCTACCGATGATAACGAAGCCTTCATTAGCTCCGTCTCTATCAATTCCTGGTGCTGGTGGAAGCCACTCATTCTTACCATTAATGTCACAGCTGGAACCTTATTGACGATGTGGGGTGCAATGGTTTTGGTAAGTTTCCTTATCAAGGATGAGAAAAAAGAAAAAAAGCTCGACGCAAAGGAGGGCAAATAAATGAAAATCAAACGTAAATGGATAAATGTCGCCTTAGGAGCGGTAGCGGGGATCGTCGTTGTTACGACGGCTGCAACCGTTATTGGAAGCTCCTATTCACAATATAAAAGCTATTACAATGACGTCCAAAGTCAGAAAGAACATCAAAAATATCTTGATAGTCTTCCTTTAGAATTACTCGGAATCACGGCTGAACTTAAAGATAGCGTTACTTATTACGCTAACGGAAGAGCGACCCCGAAAGCGGATGATTTCCTTGTTAAAGCTCAATTCACTGAAAAAGGCAAGGAATCCGAAACGATTCTTCAAAGCAAAGATTTTACGATGAGTGTTCCGGAGGATTTCTCTTCCAAGGGTGGCAAGATATCCATTGCCTACACATACACCTATAAAGAGAAAGAGAACGCCTCTTCAAGCCTTGAAAGTTCTGAAGAAACGCCAAATGAAACAAAAACAGTAACAAAAACGGCGGAAGTGGATGTTTCTTTAACGGCTGTGAAACTAGAACGCCTTAAAATGGAGGAGAAACCATATCGTGTTTATTACTCTGATAATATGAAATTCTCCATGGAAGGCGCGAAGCTTTTAGCCGTCTACAACGATGGAGAAGAAAAAGAAATCGATCCATCGGCAGTATCTGTTGAAAATGGCGGTGTTCTTAAAGCGGGACAAACCAACGCGAAAATAACCTATAAAGAAGGAGGAGATTCAGCCTCTTTCGATGTGCCAATTAATGTTGTCAAAGAAACGGACTACGTTGATGGAAATATTGTTAGCATTGCTCAAGAAGGAGAAGTTCTTCTTGAAGAGGGACAGCTTCTTTCTACAGCAAAAGTGAATATCCGTGGTAGTTACGCTAACGGAAATCGTTTACTAGTCGATCCAAACGAATATACGGTTGAAGGAAACGTCAGCAATGCTTCCTTCATGAAAAACTGCATTTTGACAATTCAGATGAAAAACTCATCCTTATTTGCTAAAACCGCAGCAAAAGTCATCAATGTTATTTCAGCTGATGAAATGACAAATGAGAATGGTAACAAGAAAAGTGTTTCCGCTTTTATCAATTCTTCAAAAGAAGAAAAAGAAACAAACGTCATTGAAGGCGCTTCAAGTCTTTCTTTCAAATTGAATGTTTCTTATGTTTGCAAAGCAAAATTCAATCTGCGCTTAGCCAATATCGGTCAAGAAGACATTTACTTAGGCAAAAACGTTAATTTATCTGTGAATGGCTTTGAAATACCTCTAGGAAATCAAATTCTTCTTTCCCCGACAAAAGGCGTTTATTCTCTGAATGATATCCTTCTTCCTGACCTTGTTTTAAAAGAAGGCGAGAATCAAATTAAGCTTCTAATCAAAGATGGAAATAAAAACTTAGCTGTTGAACAATTTGAAGTGTACAACGTCTTTGAAGGAACCATCTTTTCTTCTTTAGATGATTATATGGGTGAGGTCGCAAAGAAAAATGATGTTTTCGATGCGAAATTATCGCAGGTTACCGATTGGACAAGCACTCCTAACCCATATTGCCATGGTTTAACTACCGATGGGCAATTCATTTACGGTACAACAACGTCTTGGTCCTCAGAAAAACGAAGCATTAAAGTCATCAAAATCGACCCTCAGACTTCGAAAGTGATGGCTACCTCCAAGGCTACCTCAGCCGATTATCTTGAAAGTTGCACAGGTATAACTTATTACGATGGAAAACTTATTCTCTTCCATCAAGACGGAAAACAATCCTACATTGAAGTGAATAATTTCAACGATGGAGCAAGTTTCATCGATTGCCAAGTCGGAGAAGAAATACTTCGCTTCGAAGGAATGGAAGGAAAAGAGATCCGCGATGTTTATTACAACCCATCCTTAGAGCGCTTTGCGGTTTTGGCAGATTCCGAAGTTGCTCTTTTTGGAAAAGACATGAAGAAGATTTCTTCATTCACACCAAAGATTATCGGAAACTATGGAAAAATCACAAGAATGAGTGGCACCTCTAAATACATCCTTGTGAATTATTCCAAAGATGGAAATAATAGGCCAACCATTGCCGTATACGATTATGAGGGAAAACGCATTGGCCAATATCAGATACCAAACTCCCTAGAGGATATGGGTGGAGAAGAAAAACTTCCGAAGCCAGCGAACATGAACACGCAAGGCATTGTTTATCTCAATGGCGTCTTCTATTTCTCGATCTTACGTTTCAATCAAGCGACGGTAGGAGATGCTTTCTCGGTCATGTCCGCTAAATTAAGAAGCGTCAAAGAAAACGTCGAATCCAAATATAGTTTAGGGGAATATATTGGTGCTTGTGCGGATACGTATTCTCCAAAAGAAACGACTTCGCCTGTTCTTGGAAATCTTGGAAACCTTAGCGAAAGCGGTTACCAAATGGGACTTGCTAGCGATGGAGAGTATATTTACGCGGCGAAAAACCTTAATGGAAATGGCTCGACACAAATCTTGAAGATTAATCCGACAACATGGGAAACAGAAGAAAGCTCTGCCACTTTCGATACCATGCTTCCTAAAAATGAAGATGGTTCTTATCCTACAGACGATAACTCTCAGTTGATGATCAAAGACGATAAAATATATACCTTCGTCTATCCAGATAAAGATAAGTGCAGAGCTTTGTCTCTTCCTCTTAACAAATTAACGAATAGTCAACCTGTGGAAGAAGTTCTTCCTTTCGAAGGAAAAACAAATGCGAGAGTTCGTTCTTGTTACTATAGCGACATTACCTCTAGGTATTCCGTCATTGATGATAATAAACTCCTTTATTTCTTTGATGAAGCAGGAGAACAAGTTGGTGACACGATTCAATTAAAAGGCTATTCCGGAATGAGTGTTTCCTCAATTACTGGTGATGAAAAGTATCTTTACGTTTCCTACCGTGTTAATAACCAACCCACCTTGCCTGTGGATATCTACACCCTTAGTGGAAGCTATATCGGCCAAGCTTCGGTGAATGGAATTAAGTTAGGAGAACAGGGCTTTAACGTTCAATCTATCCTCTCTTTCAAGGGAGAACTCTATGCTGGGGTTTGCTCTTGGCAAGGTGAAGGCGGCACCTATCTTTGGAAAGTTAAAACCGATTCCAGCGTCTTCCCAACTTCCAAACTAGACAGGATTGAGGTTATATGCGATACAAAACGTTTCGTGATTGGCGAAAACATTCGCGGACATCTTAAAGTGGTTGCCCACTATGAAGATGGAAGCAAAGAAACAATCAAGGATTATTCGCTTGATAAAGAGCAGTTTAACTCAACAAGTGAAACCTCCTTTACGGTTTCCTACAAACGCGGAATGATTACAAAAACATTCGAAGTGACAGGATTAACTGTTTCTGACGTTGCCTTATTTGGTAACATCTATAAGAGCAATCCAAGTCTTTCTTTGTCCTTTACTTCAAAGGCTATAGATAGTTCCGTTAGACAATACTTGATGGGTGCTGTATATTACGAAAACTATGTGTATATTGCTTCCAGTATTGGAGGAGACCATACTCCAACAATCGTTTCCAAACTTGATCCAGCAAACAACTATAAACTCGTTGCCAGCAAGGAAGTGAGCAATACCAAATATGGTGGTGATGGCTCTCAGTTGTTCGTCAAAGGAAACGATCTCTATCTCATTAACGGAGCTTCAAATCCAACGGAAATTTGGAAGATCGATTTAAAAGCTGACTTCATGAATTCCGAAAAAGCGTTCACGAAAGTGAGTCTTCCTATCACGGGTGCGACAGGTATCCAATGGAATGATGCTAAAAACCAATATGCTGCATTGATTGGTAGCAAAGTCAAAATCTACGATTCAACCGGCAAAGAGATAAAGACTTTCGCTAACGATGCTTGGATAGATGGGTATTCCGCTTCCTCTATCTTCGCAGATGATGAGTACATTTATGTAAGTTTTAAAAAGAACGCCCAACCGAATGTCCCTATTTGCATTTATCGCTGGGATGGAACTTATGTTGGACGAGTTCAAATTGGCATTCCAAGCGGTTTAGCTGATACCAACTACAACATCCAAAGCGTCTTCATTAAAGAAAACAAATTGTGTGCCACAGCATGCGCTTGGGGCCAGCTTGGCGTAACAATCTGGGAAGCGGATTTCGCTTAAACTTAACTTCCCTATCAAAGCTCTCTTCATTTTTAAGAGGGCTTTTTTTCTTTTTGATGAATCTTAAAAATACTTCCTCGGTAGTTTCTAAAAAAGAGAGTTAGGGGTGCCAAATGGCACTTCTATGATTTTTCTTGTGTCGCTAAAATTTCCTAAATTCCCCATCCACTTATTGAAAAGGAGCTTAAAAATGAAACGCAAAGCGCTTAAAACGACGTTGTTATCTTTTATGATAATCCCTTTCCTCGTTTCCTGTGGGAAAAAGGAAGATAACTTTGATAAATCAAAGGAAGAAAACACCTATACCATTACCTTTGATAGTAAAGGAGGAAGTGAGGTAGCAAGTATTTCCGCTCCAGCAGGCGCAAAAATTGAAGCGCCAACTTCCCCAGCAAAAGAAGGTTTTCTTTTTGCTGGTTGGTATGAAAGCAATGATGGCGGAGCAACTCTAGCAGAAAAACCTTTTGAATTCACCTATATGCCTGCAAGATTTTTCACTCTCTATGCTAAATGGGGCTTTGATAGCATCAAAGGAAAAACCTTTAAGCACACGTCCTCTGTTTTAACTTGGAGTGGAACGGAAGAAGAAAAGAAAGCCTTCCTTGGAGAAATGGGGTTAACGGAAGAGCAATATAAGAAGATGAATGAAGCCGCGATTATTAACTTTACCTTTGATAAAGTAGAAGAAAAGGCTTCGGCTACCTTTGGCGTGGAAATGGAAGGAGAAACGAGTTTAGATAGCTGCATCGTTCTTTATAAACTCGCTGGCAATACCATTGTTTTCTATGATTCCGAAGAAGACTTAAAAGTGGGTCTGCCTGCTCATAAATATGGTTTATTTGCGGGCGTAACCTTTTCCTTTTCACCTGACAGGTCCCAAATGATCCTTACAGGAGTCACAGGAATCTTGAAACTAGAACATATTCTCTCTGTCGTAAAAGAATAGGGATATTCGATATAAGCAGAGAAGAATGATGATAAATTCATCCCCATTCCATAAGGAGGTGATTACGCTGCTGGGGAATAATAAATAAGTAGCGTAAAAAGAGAATGAAGAAGAAAAAACTATCCGCATTGGCTGTAACATTCTTCTTTCTTGCGACAGGCTCATTGGCTAGCTGTGGCAAGAAGAAGGAATCCAGCAGCCTTCCATCCGTTTTAGAAAGTGTTCATCAACATGATTTTTCTACTGCCTGGACACATGATGAGACAAAACATTGGCACGCTTGCAAAGATACATCTTGCAACGAAAAGAAAGATCTAGCAGACCATAATTTCGTTTGGAGTGAGAAAACACCAGCATCTCTTCATACCAACAAAGTAGAAAAAGGAGTCTGTTCCGTTTGTAATTATGAAACGGAAAGAACGTTAGAAAATACGGCAACCCACGAATGGAGTGACGAGTGGAAGAAAGATGAAACTGGACATTGGCATGAAACAAGTTGCACTGACCATGATCCAATGAAGAAAGACTTTAGCGAACATCAAGGGGAATGGACGGTTAAAGTTGAGGCGGCTTATCAACAAAATCGAGTAGACGAAAGAACTTGCACCGTTTGTGCCTTCCATGAAGAAAAGACCATTGAAGGAACTGCTCTTGCCTTTAAACCAAGAAGCATTACCGTCTCTCAAAGTGAATTCGTTTATAATGCAAAGCCTTATGCCTTAGATAGCTACATTACGACTGAAGATAAGGAAGGCATGCAAGTTGAATATAGAAAGAAGGGCGCCGAAGCCTATTCAACAAGTGCACCATCTAACGTAGGCATCTATGAATATAAAATTACTCTTCCAAAAGCTGGAGAATGGGATGCCGCCGAAAAAACAGGTGAAATGAAAATCGCCCAATACGAAGTGAAATTGACAAAGAAAGAATTTTCTAGAGATTTAGGCTCTCAAATTGTTGATGGACAAATCCAATTAGAAGAAATCGAAGTCAATATCGACGCTTCAACAAAAGAGAAAATAATGCTTACGCTTGATGCGTCTTTTGATGTGGCGGGCGTTCAAAGCGTTCCTGCTACAGAATTAAAAATCGCCAATCCGAATTACGCATTAAATGTCGGGGAAATCACGGAAGTAACTTTGAAAAACTACGATACTGCTGACTTCTATTGTGGCATCCAGGATATCTACACTTTCCCTAGTAGAGAGGGCGTCGCTATTAAGACGCAAATTGCTCGTGGAACACTCAAAGTCGGAGATTCTGTTTATATCCACGAAATCAAAAAGTCTGTGACTGTAACCGCTATGGAAGCAGAAAGACAAAAATTAGAAAAAGCAACGGTCGGAGAAACCGTCACGTTCCTCGTCACTGGCATTAGCAAAACGGAAATTGCAAGAGGCTACACACTAAGTAAAAAGGACACGTTATTGGAATACGATCGTGTTGTTGGGAATATTTATGTTTACACCAAAGATGAAGGTGGCAGACATACTCCATTAATGGATAGCACCAAGGAAACATACCTTCCTACCATCAGATTCGTAGACACCAATTCGGAAAGAGAAGCAAGAATGTTCTTCCCGAAAGATACGACGATGATAATGCCAGGAGAAACAGTTGAAGGTGTTAGATTCTACTTCCCATACTCTATGCCTGCTTTCGTTGGACGTAGCTTTGTTCTGATAGAATCAGGAAGGACAATCGCCAAAGTCGAGATTACCGATGTTCATAAACACGATAGCAACTACTATAGAGATGGCACTTGTAGAGATTGTTACTACGGCTCAGGGACTACTTTGAACTTAACGGATCACAAAGCGGAAGTGGAATGTAAATTCCTTAAAGATGAAAATAGAATCTTCACCCTCAAACTCACCGGCAACGGGGAGAACGAAACGACATATCGTTTCATGCTTTCGGATACTACAAACTTCACAATGGTGCTTAAAGCCACACTCGGTAACACGATATACACTTTGACTGACAAAGGCGATTTCACCGTTGAAAAGAATGGGTATTACCATATCGCTATCAATATCACGGCTAAGAATCGTGGAACTTGTAAATTGACAGTATCTGAAGTATTCACCATTAAACCAATTGGTTAAAAAATGAAACAAAGAGTGGGGCGCTTGCTCCACTTTTTTCTATGCGCATAAATCGGGCATTAAACAGAAATTCCTTGAATGTAAAAAACTGAGATTTCATTTAGGGTAGAATAATAATATGAAATCACTTGTTATCAATTTTCTAGGCGATTCTATTACTGAGGGTGCGGGAGCTCTTTGTTCTGAAAATGCCTTTCCTGCTGTTTGTTGCCGTTTGGCTAAAGCTAAAGAAGGAAACTATGGTGTAGGAGGAACACGTATTGCTAAGCAACGCGTTAGCATCAATAACAATCCCGATGAAGAATTCATTCTCCGTGCAAGATGGATGGGCCCATGTGACTTTTTATTCGTATTTGGCGGAACGAATGACTTTGGACATGGCGATGCGGAATTAGGCGAGATGGGTGATAAAACACGCTGGACTTTCTATGGCGCTTTAGATGAACTTATCCGTTATCTTTTAGCGCAAAAAGGATTAAAGAAAGAACAAATTTGTTTCATTCTTCCAATCCCACGTCAAGATGAAGATAACCCACATGGAGATGGACGTAGCAAAACCTGGAAAGATTTCCCTCCTTTAGAGAGCTATCGTGAGGCCATCCGAAAAGAATGCGACGCTTTCGGAATTGAATACCTAGAAAGCAAGTTTCCTGCTCCCCCGAAAGGGCTTGCGGGTCCTAGTGACCTTTATACGGATGGGCTTCATCCTAACGTTAAAGGACATTATCTTTTAGGTGTAGAAACTATACGAATACCTTAAGAAAAAAGGTCTTGTTGAATAAAACGGATAAGAAAGCGGGCATGTACGCCTTTTGCTTCATATCTTTTTGCAATAAAACCTTGCTTACATGTTATAATTTTCCAATGGAAACGGAACCCCTTTTTAAAAGACAAATCCCCTCCTTTTGGGAGAAGATTTTCTCTTATTTAAAAGCCCATTGGAAATGGATTGCTTTCGCTTTGAGTTGCATTCTTTTCCTCTACGTCGTTTATTTTATTTTTTGTTTTAAGACGGCTCCGACTTATTCTAGTGCCGATCAAAGCTATTGGAATGTTCGTGTTATCTTGTTCCGTGTTTTTTGCGGAGCTTTGGACGTGGCTATTTTTATTTGGGGCATGTGGCTTTATGCCAAAGGAAGGCTCAATGCAGGCTATGCTTGTTTGTTGTTGGCTTTGATGGCAATGACTACAGCAATGTGTTATTCCTTTAGCACACCGATTTGGGATTATGGTCGTCATTGGAACCAACATGACGATTATTATGCGTCTACAGGCGGACAATATCTTATGCAAGATGGGATTCTTGATGGGGGATCAGGTCATTTTGGCCTTATTATGACCGTTTTCCGTACAGGAAGGGTACCAGAGATTATCTTTCAAAATGGCGCTTACGATTTCTCATTCTCGGCTGTAGGGGAGAGATATCAACCAAAGACCTTCTATATGCTTACTGGCTTTTTTATGAAGATCAATTCCCTTGTGGTTCATGGAGCGGAAGGAAACGTTTCTATTTCCTCCTATGTGATGAGTAACACGGAATGGACCTTATTTGAAATGAATAGAATCCTTTGGACGGGTTTTGTTTGGTTCACTTACTATTACATTTATAAAGCATTGACGGCTTTAGGATTAAAGGGCAAAGCCCTTCCTTTAGCCTACGCTTGCATTGTCTTTTGCCCAATGTTTTTCTTTTTTGCGAATTGGGATAACAACGATGGTATGTCCGCTTTCTTTGCTTTTGCGGCTCTTTATCGTGGCATTACTTTCATGAAAAAAAGGGATTGGAAGAA
>OGRD01000080.1_pt1 | contig 71898 bp, 67 predicted proteins | sample 1553441 | NCBI WGS metagenome assembly OGRD01 (sample SAMEA2580106, study PRJEB22360) | human gut metagenome | biome: human gut; feature: human-associated habitat; material: faeces | place: Denmark | collected 2008/2010
AAGTTGCCTCCAACTTGGAATCAAAAATACAAGTTGTCCTTAATCGGATGCTTACCGAACAAGGGGAAGGCTGCAACAATTGGAGATAATGTATATGTTGGCCCCGGAGTTTGCATCGTGGAGGATGTTACTATAGGCGAGGGCTCGACAATTGGAGCAGGTGCCGTAGTTACAAAGAATACCCCCCCCATTCAGTGTCTGTAGGTGTTCCTGCTAAGGTGATAAAAATTAAATTCGAATAGAGTATGAAGATTGTTCACATGGTTGCTTCCCTAAAAGGTGGCGGCATACAAAATTTAATCCTTTCTCTTGTTCCCGAACAGGTAAGGTTGGGGCATGAGGTCTCCGTTATTGTAACAGACGAAGATAATTTGGGATACAGCAATAAGAACAAAGAATTCCTGCAGAATTCTGGCGTTTCGGTATATAACCTTGACCGCAAGGTTAGTGATAAGATATCTTTTTTCAAAACATGGATCGCTGCAAGACGTTTGGTGGGTAAACTTCATCCTGATATCGTTAATTCGCATGGGATTTATTGCCATAATGCATCCTCATTTGCTGTCTTTGGAAAATCTATCAAGCATTGCTGTACAATTCATAATGCGCCAGAAAAGTGGGGATGGCTGCCAAAAATCATGAATTACAATGTTCCTTTGATTTTCTGTTCAGATGCAGCGCTTCAATTGAGAGGTCAAAGCAGTAAAATGATGGTAGCTGTTAACAATGGTATTGAACTTAACCGCATACGAGTGTCCGAGACTGTTGATTTACACGAAGAATTAGGGATTCCACAAGAAGATAAAATTGTAGTGTTGGTTGGCTCTACCAGACCTCAGAAGAATTATTCATTCCTCATAAAGATTGTTGAAAAGATGCAGGATGAGCATGTACATTTCTGTATATGTGGCGGTGAATATAAAGTAAACCGTAAAGGCGGCAACAATAATATGTATATATCCTTAGATGAATTCAAGAAATACAGAAATATTCATTTATTAGGGTTAAGGAATGATGTGCCTGCTGTCTTGAATGGAGCAGATGCTTATTTGAGTTGTTCAGTCCGTGAAGGTCTTCCAATATCCGCTTTGGAAGGATTCTTTAGTGGGATTCCGTGTGTGTTATCACCAATTCTTCAACATACAAACATTGCCGGAGGAATTGCCCAATGTTATATCCCGAAAGCTTTTGAGCCCCAATCTTTTATCAAATCGATATACCAGGCTGTGAACACAGATTGCTCTCATGATGTCATATATGAAAGTCGTAAGGAAACATTGAAGAAGTTCTTAATTGACAGGTGCGCAAAAGAGTATATTGAGTTTTACGAAAAGATTTTGAATAAATAGATGATAACTAGCTGCCAAAACATAAACCATACCCTCAAGCACGATCTCTGCACGGGCTGTGGCATTTGTGAGGGTGCGTGTCCTTGCGGTGCCATTACTACAGTGGTTGAAAAAGGCAATTTCCGTCCTGTAGTTGATGCTGGTAAATGCACTAATTGCGGACGTTGTGTTAAAGCCTGTCCAGGCTTGGGCGTTGACTTAATAGGAAAAGCGAACGATCTGTTTACCGATAATGGTATCATTCAGGATAAGATGGCCGGAAGATACCTGAAGTGTTATACGGGTTACAGCAGGGACCATGATATCCGTTATCACAGTGCGAGTGGGGGGATGGTGAGCCAGTTTCTCATATGGTTGCTTGAAAACAAGCATATCGATGGAGCTGTAGTAACTAGGTTTGATAAGGATAACCCATTGTTGGTAAAGACATTTATTGCCACTACCCGAGAGGATGTCATTTCTGCAAGAAGCAGCAAGTATTCGCCCGTATCCTTCAATCACGTCGTTCAGGATATCAAAGCGGCAGCCGGTTCACGTTATGTTATTGTAGGACTACCTTGCCACATACAGGGCTTGCGCAAATTGATGGCTGTGGACAAGCGATTGCGAGAGAAGGTAGTTGGCTTATTTGCAATATACTGTTCCTGCGGAAGATCGTTCTATCTAACTGAGCATGTTTTCAAGGAAAGGGGCATTGACAAGAGCAAGCTGAAATACTTCCAATACCGCGACGAAGGTTGCTTGGGCAAGATGGTTTTAAAGTTGCCGATAGGCAACGAAAACACTCTCAGGGTTATTAATACTAACTCTGAAAGTGTTCTTTCTAAAGAAGGCGTAGTCTATAAAGAACACTTTCAGAGTTACTATCATCCGCTCCGTAGCTTCTTCATCCCACGCCGATGTCTCTTCTGCATTGATCATTACGGTGAACTTGGCGATGTGTGTTTTGGAGACATTCACATCAAACCATATTCCGATGATAAGATAGGGGTGAACAGCCTTATTGTCCGAAAACAGATGTGGCTTGATTTGCTATTGGAGTGTCAGAAATCCGGTGCCATAGAACTTGACGAGGTGTCTTTCAAGACTGTTTCTGATTCTCAGGCGATGTCTTTCAAGAAAAAAGGCCGAAATGGAGCTTTCATCAACCTATGTAAAAAATTGGGTATGACGATGCCAGACTATAATGTGGACTATCTCCGTCAGCCTCGCCGCAGAGATTGGATTGACTATCTGCAGAACAGATTCCAGCAGTTCCTTGGAAAGCAAAAATCCCTATGGTGGCTTGTGTCTCTTATGAAATCAAAAGTTAACATTCATTAGTATGAGAAAGAAGATTGGTTGCGTGATTGCATATCGAAAGAACCATACAAACTATGGTACTTCGCTGGTGGGTTATGCACTATTGAAAGAATTACAGATGTTGGGGTATGACGTGGAGGTTATCAATTACGTCAAACGTCCTACACTGAAGGAGAAGGTTGTTATCGGATGGAACCAGTTCAGGGTTCAGGGTGCAAAAATGTTCCTTAAACGTTTCGCTCCAAAGCCTTCAAATCAAAACTACATTGATGGAATCAAAGTGCGCACTAAGGCAGTAGAAGCATATAAGGAGCGCAAACTCATTCCACTATTCCACGACTATGTAGGTTATCAGGCTTTGAGTAACGGATCTCGGAACTACGATGCCGTGGTTGTAGGAAGCGACCAAGTTTGGCTTCCTTTGGGATTGAAGACAAGGTATTTCAATCTTCTGTTCGTTGATGATAATGTGAGAAAAGTAGCATATGCCAGCAGTTTTGGCGTAAGTGAAATACCCGATTTTCAAAAGAAAGAGACGGGGCGATATCTGGACAGGTTCTACCGCATCAGTGTACGCGAAAAGAAAGGAAAAGAAATTGTTGAGAGTTTATCACACCAAACGGCAACTGTTGTTGCTGACCCAACAATGCTGCTTAACCGCAACGAATGGGCTGATGAGGTTCAGAATTCAAAAGTTAATACATCTGTTCCTTATATTTTCTGCTATTTCTTAGGCACAAATCCCGAGGCTCGGAAAGCAGCAAATGCATTGAAAGACAAAACTGGCCTAAAAATTATTACCCTCCGACATATGGATGAGTTTGTTGAGGATGACGAACAGTTTGGAGATGAAGCTCCCTACGATGTGAATCCAGAGGATTTTGTCAAGTACATCAAGGATGCTTCCTACGTCCTGACGGACTCTTTCCATTGCACAGCATTCAGCATACAGTTCCAGAAGAACTTTATGACATTCTATCGCTTTGCAGTCGGGGCAAAGGGAGGACGAAACAGCCGAATCGACTCTTTGTTCAATGTTCTTGGTGTTCCCCGCAGTCATATTTATCAAGGAGACATTTCCATGGTGGAAGATCCTATTGATTGGAATGCTGTTGATAGTAAGCTATGTTCATTCAGGGAGGAAAGTGAATTATTTCTAAAAAATGCGTTGTTATGAAACCGGTAAAGTTGTTGTTTGCAGGAGATTTTGCATCTCATGGCCGATGTGAATCAATGCTTAAAACGAAGGATTATGCAAGCATATTTCAAAGAGTAAGAAATACTATTCAAGATGCTGACTATTCGGTTGTCAATCTGGAATCACCCATAACAAGACCGGATTTTAAAGCCATAAAGAAAGTAGGACCCTCAATAAAGGCTCCCTCAGAAATCGCTGATGCTATTGTTTATGCTGGATTTAAGATGGCTGCATTGGCAAATAACCACATGAATGATTATGGTGCAGATGGTGTCCTGTACACATTAAAGAGATGTTCGGATGTTGGATTGGATTGCATTGGCGCAGGGAATAATTTGTCAGAAGCCGCCGAAACTATATATAAAAATATAAATGGGCAAAGGTTTGCTTTCATTAATTGCTGTGAACATGAATTCTCAATAGCTGATGAAAAGACACCTGGATGTAATCCTTTGAATCCGATAGAGCAATTTAACGCAATCAATGAAGCGAAAAGTAAAGCTGATCATATAGTGGTTATTGTGCATGGAGGGATCGAAATGTACCAACTGCCTACTCCTCGCATGCAAAAGACTTATAGGTTTTTTATTGACGCTGGAGCCGATTTGGTTGTCAATCATCATCAACACTGTTTTTCTGGTTACGAGTTCTATAGGGAGGGCTTAATCGTATATGGTTTAGGTAATTTCTGTTTTGACTGGCAAACTCGCAAAAATCGAATCTGGAATGAAGGGTACATGGCTGAGATTGTGTTCAATGGGAATGAAAAAATGATTCATTTGCATCCATATAAACAAGGAACTGATGAAGAAGTGACAGTGACACCTATGGATAGGGTCTCGAAAGAGTCTTTTGATAATGAAATTAAACTTCTTAATGATATTATTGCAAATCCAAAAGCTTTGCAGGATAGTTACAATAACTTCATGACCTCAACAAATACTGAATTCAGGGCTATTCTAAGCTTATATTCCAGCAGGTTGACAACAGCTTTGTGCCGAAGAGGATATCTTCCTGCTTTATATGGTGACTATCAGTTAAGAAGAATTCTCTTGAATATCTCATGCGAGTCACATATCGAAAGACTTATTCATTACATTAAAACAAGGTTAAAATAATATGGAAAAGAATCGTATTATATTTATTGGCTCTCAGAATTTGGGCGGTCTCCTTGATGATGGAGAGACAATGAAGAATCATATGTTATCCTGTGCATTGGAAAAGAATATCGGCGTAATTTGCCGAATCGATGTAAGAAATAGACTTCAGAGATATTATTATTTGCTAAAGCTACTCCTTAATCTGCTATTTTTTAGAACGTCAAAGATCGTTATATCCTCAAGCCCATTACCTGCTGACCGTCTTCTTAAGGTCATGAAGAAATTAGGCTGGGAAGGCAAAAACATTTATTATTGGGTGATAGGTGGAACTTTTGGTTCTTTGATTCAAGAAAAGAAAGTTGAAGCATCAAGATACAGTGACTTGCACAATATCATTGTTGAGGGAGAATCAATGAAGAATCAGTTGGAAAGTGAAGGTTTTACAAATGTAATGGTACTGCCGAACATAAAAAAAATTGACTACATTCCTAAAAAGGAATATAACCATCATAATCCGAAAATGTTCGTGTTCCTATCACGTGTGATGCCTCAAAAGGGAGTAGATTACATTTTAGATGCCTCAAAAAAATTGAAGGCTTGTGGATACACAAATTTTGTTGTGGATATATATGGTAGAATAGATCCTAGTTATGAAGCCACATTTAAGAGTAAAATTCAAAATGCAGATAATGTTTCTTATAAAGGATTCTTGATGCTTGACAATTCTGCAGGGTACGATACTTTGGCATCTTATGACGTTATGTTATTTCCTACCTATTGGCATGGCGAGGGATTCCCTGGTATCATCATTGATGCTTTTATTGCAGGATTACCTGTTATAGCTACAGACTGGAATCTGAACTCATCTCTTATCCAAAATGGATATAACGGGATGATTATTCCTGTGCATAATGTTGATGCACTTGTCGATTCAATGCGAACGATTATTTCTGAAACGGTTGACATCGCAACTATGTCAAGGAACGCTCAGAACGATGCATTGAAATATGAAGTGAATAATGTAATCAACAAAGATCTTCTTGAAAGAATCGAATTATTGTAAATCACAATCAATATGAAAAAGTTTATATTGTCAGTTGTAAATATCCTAGCAAAATTGCGTATACTTACACCTATCCAAGTAGCCCGCTTGAAACATTATTACAAGTTCCACAAGTTTCCAAACTACGAACATCCACGTGACCTGAATGAAAAGATGAACTGGATAAAATTCTATGGGGATACGAGCAAGTGGGCGGACCTTGCAGACAAGTATAAAGTTAGAGAGTATATTGAATCTAAGGGGTACGGAGATACACTTGTTAAACTATATGGAAAGTGGGATTCTGTGGATCAGATAGATTGGGATTCTCTTCCAAACCAGTTTATCATGAAGATGAACAATGGTAGTGGTGATGTTATCATTTGTAGAGACAAGACCAAATTTGATTTGGATGCTGCAAAGAAGCACATAGCCAAACTATTCAAGATTGAATATGGCATCACCACAGGAGAGCCTCATTATGCCAGAATAAAACCTTGTATTATTGCGGAAGAGCTTCTTGATGCGTCTCATCAGCCAATTAAGACATCTTCTCTTATAGATTATAAGATTTGGTGCTTTAACGGCAAAGTTAAATATATCTGGACATGTTATAATAGAACTCCTGAAGGAACAGATGTCGGTGTGTATGATACTGATTGGAACTATCATAAAGAGTATTCAGTGTTTACACATCATTATCGTGAGGGCAAAGAAATAATCCCTAAGCCAGTTTGTCTAGACAAGATGCTTGCCTGTGCATCAAAGTTGTCTGAAGGTTTTCCTGTTCTTCGTTGTGATCTTTATGAAGTGGATGGAAGAGTTTATTTTGGAGAGATGACATTCACTTCTCTTGGAGGTTTCATGGATTTCTATACACAGGATTTCCTTGATATGTTGGGAAAGGAGGTAGATCTTTCTATTGACAAGAATTATAAAGGAGAATAAAAAGCGATGATGAGATGCCCTATCCCCTTAATGACTATATTTGTTGCGCTCTTCACCTACATCCCAGTGTTGGGGCGTCAACAGAATATCCCTTTCTCCGATAATGAGATTCTGAATGAGTATATATGTGAAACTTACGCTTATTCTTTGCCGAGTAACTATACTCCATCCAGAGTATCAGTATGTTTTGGGTTTAAGACAAAGAGCGGCCGCTATTACAATTATGTCAGGATAGGGGATGAAATGAAAGGCAGGACAGCTTATGTTGAGTTGATATCCGAGTTATTTGATACTTATGAAGAAGCAATAAGTAAGTCAAAAGAATATGTAGGAGTATTCGAGTCACCAGAGGGATTGATAAAGTGTGATTTCTCAAAAGCTCCTGATGGCTTTTCAAAGTCTGTTGTATGCAATTACTATGATATTACAAATCTTGATAATTCACCCAATATCAAGCAGTATATGCAAGAGCACAGACTACTGGTGGATTCGTCAATCGTAAAAAATAAAGCCTTGAAGAATGCCATAAATGGTAAAGATACATATCAATGCATAGATCAGTTTGCAGATTTGTCTGATGTAGTAATTTATCGAAATGGGTGGAAGGTGTCTCCGGAGAAATACACTCTATATAAGCAAGGGAAGGTACAATTCAAGGATCACAAGAAGGTGCGGAATGGGAATGTAAAATTTAAGTACACCAGGAATGTAAAGACCTATAAACCCCTCTCAAATGATCTGTCACAAAGTATGTCAATGTTTTCTGGTGTTTATGAAGGCGGGAGTTCTCCTTTGTACTCTTTTACAAAAGATCCAGCTGGAGATAATCGGGATGTATTGCTGATATCATTCAATCATTTGTCAAAGGACAGCAAAAAGGCCCGTCAACAGTTCTCTTTGGGTAGGTATCCAATGACACATTTTAAGGATAGAATCAAATTGTTTGTCCCGACAGATATGGAACAAGCTTTACTTTCATATCCTAAACGAATAACTTGGTTCAGCATACAAGGTTCTTGGTGTCAGTTTGGCTCTGCAACAGGACAAACTGATGATATGTACTCCGGTTCAGCTTCTTCCTTAGACATAGTGAAACCCACTGTTGACTCAAAGTACTTGTATTTCAACATCAGATGCCGAAGGAGACATTGTGATATCAATACCGGTTTGGAACAATATGATGTATTAAGTGAGGAACTCTCATCATTCCCAGTTAAAGCTGGAGAATGGATAACGATTGAACGTGAATGGCGTGTCGGTAATCCGGGAGTTTGTAAACACACCATTATTGACTCTGACGGGAAACATGAGTTTTTCGTTGATGCATATAATTGCGTATGTGACCCGGAAAACGAAAGCGAAAGATATGGAGATAAATATGCGGGAGAGAATCCTTATAACTATTGTTTTCCATTTATTTGCAAGATATACACAAGTAAAGAACTAGCACAATATTGCATTGACGCTATCGGTAAGTGTTATCTTTATTATAAGGATTATGAACTTATTGAAGCCGAGAATGTTAATGCCTTTCAAAATTAACTCCTAATCAAATGAATCAATCTGGAATTAAAAGCGTACTGAAGAAACTGTTCTTCTTTTGCCTTCCTACACAGCCGATGCGCTCTCGGTTTATCATGAGTCAAAAACATGATTTTAAGCATATTGGGGGATTTTCTGATAGTCAAGATATCCTGCAGATCCTGACTTGATATCAATAGGCGAAAATGTTTTCATAACCGCCGGTGTTTCTTTCATTACGCATGATACCATTCGGAATATGTTGAACCGGAAGTATAACACTAATTGCTTCCAAAGAGCATTGGGATGTATTGAATCGGCAAGTTTGAAGACTTGGTGGAGAAGCGGAAGAACGTAGTCGCGTACGAAAAGGCAGAGGCGTATTGGGAAGAGTTTTATAGGAAAAAAGTCCATGTGATATTTGTATTATATAAACATTAAAAACAACATGAACACCCGAGTTTATTATGGCGAATATTCATTGAGCCATTGGATAGAGCTGGTACTGACACAAAACATTATTCTTCCTGAATATCAGCGAAGTTTTGTGTGGGCGGAAAAAGATGTAAAAAGCTTGGTGAAGTCGTTTCAGAAACATCTGTTTGTTCAACCTGTTACAATTGCCGTCATGCCCGAAAATGAACAGAGTTCAAGCAATCTGATATTGGACGGGCAGCAACGTATTACCTCGTTAATCCTTGCAAAATTAGGGTATTTCCCAGACCGAGAAAAGTTTGAGGCAGTAGAGGATATTGACAATGGGGATGATGAGGCAGATGAGGCTGTTGAAAATGCAGTGGTTCCCATAAAATGGACATTCAAGGAACTGCTTTCTGCAAATCCAAGTGAGAATACCATTGAAGCCATAAAGCTTAAACTAACTGCAGACGACCGTTACATCACCTTGGATTTGGATGACATAAACGATAGTTTCTATGATACGACTTTCCTTGGATTCTCTTATGTTGTGCCAGAAAGCAATACTATATCAGAGATACAGAACTCCTATTCGCAGATTTTCAGAAATATTAATTATTTGGGAAAGAGTCTTTCGGTATTGGAAAGCCGCAGGTCTTTGTATTTCATGAATGAGCAATACCAAAAGTTCTTCGAGGGATGGTGTGATGACGGTTCAGACGTGTTGTGCGACATAAAGTTATACGAAAAGATGAAACTGACGAAAATCGACTTTGTACGCTATCTTGCCTGTCTTTCCCAATATTGCATTCATGAAAACAAGAATGAGGTGATGAAATGGTATTCGTCGTACTCGTCAAGAGAATCGTTCCATGCTGATTATGTGTCGTACTTGATGGGGCTCGATCAAGAAAGTAATGGCAATAAGTTTAATGAGTTCAACATGAATACCACTTTCCCTGGCAATTGCTGGGCACAACGTTTTGAAATACTAAAGGCTGCGGTAACAGAACTCAAACCTAATATGGGACTGAATGACAAGAATGCTTTCACATCGTGGATAGACGCAGACTATTGGCTGTTCGGATTGATTTATCATATAGTTTTTAAGGGTAAGACTCTGGTGGCTGACAAGGCTGCACTGATTACAAGTATGGGCAGAGAGATTCGCGGTAAGAAAAGAGATGCTGTTTATTCAAAAAGTCCGAACCGCCTTGGGAATTTACGCGAGAGAATGGAAAGTTCGATAAACTTGATTGGCAGGTATGTACAATGATATTCATGGTGATTTCATCTTGTCGCCACTGTTTGACATTCTGAAAGGGGGAGTGACGGCAAGTAACTCTATTACGGCAGGTGTGGAGACTTATCCACTTTCGGAATATTTCTTTCAGTCCCTGTTCTTGCGCATGACGGGAGCACAAGAACAGAAGTTGAAGTGCATCTTATGGGAATTGGCATCGAATGACTATCAGTTCAGATATGAGTTCCTTCATACAAAGAGCTACGGAGAGTGTTCGGAATACAAGGCGAAGTCGGAGGTGTTTAACGATTTAGTGAATGCGATACAGAGTATAAACACCACATTCTCTGTCAGCCGCATTTGGGATGACATTCCATTGACTCCAGAGGTAATAGCGGTGGAAAGAACACGTTGGGAAACTCGCGTAAAGGAATCCTACAGGAAACAGGCGGAGGATATTATCAGAAAGAAGGAAGAGAAAGATGGTCCGATGGGAGACGCTCAGAAGCAGAGAATAATTGACAATTTCCTTGCCAAATCATTGCCGGAAATGGACTATATAAATCACTTGTCTTCTTTGAAAAAGGAGAAACGGATCCATGAGGTAATACAGAATATCGTTGACTTATTTGACAGCTCAAAGGTGAAGAGATGGGCAGAGCAGGACTTCATTCATTACAAGTCAAAAGCAAAGCGATACTTTGACCCCAAGCGAGTAGCCCAGAAACAGTTGCTAGATAGTGAGCTTATCAAATATCACCAAAGTTCTGTGTATAAGCACAGGAACGCCTGTGCCCACAATACGGTATCCTATCAGCCAAACCTGCCCACATTGAGTACCCTCAGAATAAACGACTACAAACAACGCAACTATTTCTTCCGTTTCACACTGCTGGTACTCATAGATGAGGTAATGGTGAGAACATACAAATACTATATAAATAAAAGACAACAGAAATGAGCAAACTGAATAATATTGTAATGTTCGCTTGTAACGAAGGTGGGCATTTCTCGCAAATGATGGCCATGAATGAACTATTCGGCAAGTATAACAGCGTGCTTGTAACAGATAATGTCAGAGCAACGAAAAAAATGCCGGCATTGAAGGATATAGGCAATATAGAATATATGCTGGTTATGGCTGATAGGCGTAAGGTGCAAAAACAGAATCGTTCAAGCAGATTGTACGAAATAGTGTCTTACTTCAGGTCCTTTATGATATGCAGGAAAATATGGAAGAAATATCGACCAAAAGTAATTGTATCTACGGGCAGTAACATATGCGTGCCTTTATTTTGGGAAGGTAAACTTCATGGTTCAAAGATAATCTTCATAGAAACAAGAGCGAAAGTGTACGCAAGGTCTTTGTCTGGAATTCTTGTAAGAAGAATAGCAGATCAGATTTTTGTTCAATGGCCAGAAATGCTCAAGCTCTATCCTGAAGCCAAGTATTGTGGAACTTTAGTTTAAGGAGAAGAATTATATGGTATTCATAACATTAGGAACACAAGGAAACCAATTTCAGCGATGCCTGAAAATGGTTGAAGAATTAATAGATACACTCCATCCTGACCAAGAGTTTGTTGCTCAATTGGGTAATACTAAATACCAATCGGATAAAATCAGGTGCCTGGATTTTGTTCCGGAAACTGAATTCAAAGAACTAATTGGGAAGGCAGATGTAGTTATCACACATGCAGGAAGCGGGGCTTTGTTCAGTGCAATCAAACAGGGCAAAAAGGCAATAGCCGTGGCCCGTTTGCATAAGTATAATGAAATGGTTAATGACCATCAGACAGAACTGGTGCGCAAGCTAACGGAAGGAGGATATATCTTGGATGGCACATATTCAATCATTGATGCATGGAAAAAGCTGAATGATTTTACTCCAAGAGCGTGTGATTTTGAGTGTACTATTCCCAAGGAAGTTGGCACCCTGATTGACAAATGGTTAAAATAAGAGGATTGTTGTCAGAGACAATGACTTTGTTTTATGAATTAATACAGATTGCAGTCGGTACGAGGAATAGATTATCCAGTATTCCCTCTGCAGAAGAATGGCAAGCACTATTCGCCGCTTCACAAAAACAATCCCTGGTCGGTGTCTGTTTTAAGGGAATAAACAACTTGTACCTCAACAACCCTGAGGTGGTTGTGAACCTTCCTGGACCATTGAAACTGAAGTGGCTTGGTATGGCCTTGGAGATTCAAAGGCGGAATACTTTGATTCTGCAGCGTGCCCGGGAACTGACAAAAAGCTTTGCCGACGCCGGATACCGCACAACGGTGCTGAAGGGAGTGGGAGTGTCAAAGTATTACCCAGACCCGACTCTTCGCCAGGGCGGGGATATCGATTTGTGGGTGGATGCGCCAAGAAGGGAACTGATAACTTATCTCAAATCAAAGTATAAAGTCGGCAATATAGTTGTTCATCATGCCGATGTAGAGATATTCCCGGATGTTGAAACGGAAATCCACTTCTGGCCAAGCTACACATACAATCCATTCCGCTGGCTGAAGTATCGCTCTTTCTTTAACTCCTCAAGGGCAGAATGCTTTATCAGCAATGGGGATGGGTACTGCTCTCCGCCATTGAGATTCAATTCAGTGTATCTGATGATGCACATTTTCCGGCACATCTATAACGAGGGGATAGGCTTGAGACAATTGCTCGACTACTACTATCTCTTGCGTAAGCTATCCCTTTCGGACAGAGTTTGGGCAATCGCAACTCTGCGTAAGATGGGTCTCGGAAAATTCACTGCAGCTGTGATGTGGGTAATAAGAGAGGTCTTCAATGGTAACGATTCCCTGCTATGCAGCCCTGATGAGAAATCCGGTCGATTCCTGCTGAACGAAATAGAACTTGCCGGAAATTTTGGCAAATGGGACAGTAGAATTCATCGAAGAAAAGGATATATCGGTAGGGTTGTTGAAAACCTTGGCCGACTTACCACCTTCTTCTCGCTCTCTCCATCCGAAGTCCTCTGGGCTCCCTTTTGGAAAACCTGGCATTGGTGCTGGAGAAAAACGGTCAGATAATAATCAATTGAAATATGAATATTCTTATCACCGGAGTCCACGGTTTTGTTGGCTCCAATCTAGTTAAGTACTTGTCTCCGAACAATAAGATTTACGGTCTTGACATAGTCGCTCCTGAAAAGGAAGGAGTAATCAAAACATATAGCTGGGATGACTTGGATTCGCCTGATTTCCCAGAAATCAATGCGGTGATACACCTTGCCGGCAAGGCTCACGACACTCGCAACAAGAGTGCTGCGGAGGTATATTTCAAGGTGAATACTGGGCTAACACAGCGAATTTTCGACTGGTATCTTACTCAACCGAAGGCATCGAAGTTCATTTTCTTCTCCACTGTGAAAAGTGCGGCAGATAGGGTCGAGGGCGATTTCCTGACAGAGGAATGTGTCCCTACTCCTGTAGGTCCATATGGTGAAAGCAAAATCAAGGCGGAGAACTATATCATAGAAAAGTTCGCACCCGCCGCTCTGTCGCGTCAATACCATAACTTTGATGACAGCGATTCCATCGTCCCAGGCAAGCAGGTCTACATAATGAGGCCTTGTATGATTCATGGCCCGGGAAACAAGGGCAACCTCAACCTCCTTTATGGAGTCGTAAAGAAAGGCATTCCTTGGCCTCTGGGAGCATTCGAGAACCGTCGATCATTCACCTCGGTAGGAAATCTATACTATGTAATCAATGGTTTGCTGACAAAGTCAGTTCCATCCGGAATTTACCATATGGGAGACGACGAAGCCCTTTCCACCAATGAACTGATTGCAGTCATCTGCGAAGCAATGGGAAAGAAAGCACATATCTGGCACCTGCCAAAAGGACTGATGAACGGCATCGCCAAACTTGGCGGTTGGCTCCACCTCCCCCTCAACCCACTCCGCATGCAGAAACTCACTGAAAACTATGTCGTCAGCAACGCCAAGATAAAAGCCGCCCTCGGCATCACCCAAATGCCGGTGAGAGCAAAGGATGGGCTGATGGAAACGATAAAGAGTTTTGGGGAATAATATCCCTATTCCTGACATCTCTTCAACCGAAGATGTGCTCGTCCAAATGCGCACAATACGCTGCATCGAGCACACCGGAAAGATGAAGTTTATCACCTCGTTCGTTGGCTCTCAGGTAGCCTGAAATGAAAACATGAACATGGAAAAGTGCTTTCACAGGGGAACTATGCCTCTGTCATTGAGAATGGAAAAAATCCGGCCGAACCGACCGGAATAAGAAATAAAAACGTAAATTTGGTGACCCGAACGCAGAAATGGATGGGATCCGTCGGCTGCTTTGGTCAAAACAAAAAACGACAATTCCTAAATAATATGGCAGACCTGCATAACATATTTATTTCTCACTATGGTGAAGATGAGAAGTCTCTTGATAGCTTAAAGCAGCGGTTGAGAGACCATGGGTGTGATGTGCGCAATAGTTCTGTGGAAAAAAAGAAATACCGTCCTTATAAGGTAACTGATGCTACTATTGCGCGTTACCTTCGCTTGTGTATCCGTTGGGCAAAAACCTTTATTGTGATGATAGGTGAGCACACTCACGAACGTCCTTGGGTTAATTATGAGATACGCCAAGCTGCTCGCCATGGCAAAACTATTGTGGGTGTGTATATGCATGGTTGTAAAGATGACGTGGAATTGCCTGGGGCCTTCAAGGAATATGGAGGAACGACTCTTGGCTGGAACTCAACGGATAAGTTGATTGATGTCATTGATGGCAAACTTGCTGTAAATGAGAAACCTGACGGTATGCCGGTTACCGGTCCAACTTCATACCCGATGAAACATATTGTTTGTGAGTAAATAAAGGTGTTATGAATTGCTTCAGATATAAGGTAGAACATGATTGGGGCTTTGCTCCTAATCCGTTTCATGGCACATTGACGCTAGCCACCTGTAAGGCAGATATTCGTGGATGCAAGGACTTGCATCTTGGTGATTGGGTTGTAGGCTTTGGTAGCAAAGCCATGCAGAATCTGGGTAAACTAGTTTACGCAATGCGTGTAGATGAGATTCTAACCTTTGACCAGTATTATGACGATCCGCGCTACCAATGTAAGAAGCCAAACAAACTTGGCTCGTTGGTGCAGATGTACGGTGATAATGTGTATCATACTGATAAATCAAAGAACCCTGTAAGGGAGTTTATTCAGGACGAATGCGCACACAGTCATGAAGATGGCAGCTTTTATCTTGAGCACTATAACCGAGATACGAAAAGCAATAAAGTTCTTTTATCACAGACGTTCTATTATTTTGGTGATCATTGCATAGATGTTCCAGAGGAGTTTGCTTACATTCGTTTGAGTGAAACTAATATGCGAGGTAATATGACCTATCTGGATCTGAGAGGCGATGACGCCAAGATTCAAGCCTTTGTAGATTGGCTTGCCGCTAATTACGAAACAGGTATCCATGGCGACCCTTGCAATTGGAAGAAATTCAAACGTGACAATTACGAAGTGTATGAGGATGAAGAAGACAAGTAGCATTGTCCCCAACGATGCTACGTTGAAATATTACTTCTACTTCATCCAGGAGCGTATGAACATCTTCTGGAGACGGTGTGAGGCTAGCAGCCATCTGACTGATGACCCTATCCTGAAGGAGTATAAATTTACCAACGTCTATCGTGCGTGCGATCGTGTGAGCCAGTACTTGATACGGAATGTCATCTATAAAGACTTAGATAAATACAGCCCCGAGGATGTGCTGCTGAGAATCCTTGTTTTCAAGGTGTTCAACAAGATAGAGACTTGGGATTACCTTAGCGGACTATATGACATCACCGTCGATTCGTTCAATGTAGAGAAGTTGAGTAAGGCTCTCACCATACGACAGCAGAACTATCCCATCTTCTCCAATGCCTATATGATGACCGGCAGCTATTCCGGTTACCAAGACATCAGTACTAAACATCAGGTTTGGCTCCAGATGATAGAGGATGAGTTTATCAAAGGCCAGGGAGCGAAAAAAGTACTGAAAGCCGCATCAATGGCTGATGTATATAACCAACTGAGAGATTATCCGCTGATTGGTGACTTTCTGGCCTACCAATATACTGTTGATTTCAACTACTCACCTTATCTGAACTTTGATGAGGATAGTTTTGTCAAGGCAGGTGTGGGTGCCGTGAGAGGCATTAAGAAATGCTTTTCTTCATACGGCAATGATTATGAGGATGCTATTTATTACGTTCACGATCATTTTGAGGAGTTGCAAGAGCGTTACGGCTATACCGAGTTCCGCCCACTGCCTGGACGCAAACCCAAGTTGATTGACCTCCAGAACTGTTTTTGCGAGACCGATAAATATCTGCGAGCCAAGATGCCCGAACTGAAGGTGGGCAATGTGCGCATCAAACAGCACTATAAGCCTTCAATGGAAGGCATTGACTATTACTTCCCTGAGAAGTGGGGCGTTGAGGAACACATCCAACGCGAACCCCTACAGCAAACACTATTTGCATTATGAGTCTGAACGAAATCACTATTGAGTTAACACAGCAGTGTCCCAACCATTGCATCTACTGCTCTTCACTCTCCTGTATGGAGAAAAATGAGTGTCTGGATTATGCAGCGATCATCCGAGTGGTTAATGATGCCGTGATATTAGGCGCAAAGACTGTAAGCTTGTCTGGTGGTGAACCGTTCCTTAGAGAGGATATAGCGGAGATAGTTGAGTACATTAAGGGGAAAGGCCTAAAAGTTAGACTCTATTCCAGCGGCATCTATAGCGATGGCAATAGCTATTCATCTATTCCGACGACGCTATTAGAGGCTGTAAAAGGTAAGTTGGATGCACTTATCTTCAATTACGAGGCCGTTGATGCAGAACTTTACGCCATCATTATGGGAACTGAGGCCGCTAACTTGGCAATGTTGGATGAAACCATCCACCGTGCGATAGCACTGGGAATCCCTGTTGAGGCCCACTTGGTACCGATGCACTGTAACTTCCGTCATATACCCGATGTGTTGAGCAAACTCTATTCGATGGGCGTATCCAATGTCAGTTTCCTGCGCCTTGTACCTCAAGGACGTGTCCTTGAAAACAAAGAGCTGGTGGAAATGAGTGTAGAGGAACAGGAAGAGTTGAAAAAGATAATGGCAAAGTGTCAAGAAACCTATCAGGGCAAAATTCGGCTTGGCTTGCCATTTTCTGCTAAACGCGCCGCTTGCGGCACAGGCAGCATTAAGCTGACCGTGCGTTACGATGGATACGTATTTCCCTGCGAAGCCTTTAAGGATGGGATGATGGAGATAAATAAAGGCGTCAAGCCTGAAAATGTAAAAGAAATGAGGCTGAAAAACATATACGAAGAATCAGAATACCTCAAAGTCGTACGTGACGGACTACAGGTTTATTCTGGATGCGAAGGTAATGAATACTGTTATGGTCAGTTTATAAGAACAAAAATCTAAGAGTGTAGAATGAAGCTATCAGACTACTGCACCATAGAAAGAAATGGCACGGCGTGGATAGATATCGACTCCGGCTGGAAATTCCCATGCACGCTTCACGGGATGGATGCAGAATACGCCCAAATATTCATTCGCAGATTATCGAAGAAACGCCGTCTGTATGATGATGAGCTGTTGGAAGCAGAAGTGATAGTGCCTGATATGGCCCGTCAGAAACAGATAGTAGGAGCTGTAAAGACTGCATTTGAGATTCAAATGACAATGGCCCAATTAGGTGGCGAGTATGATGAAATGCGTCAACTGACAGGGGATGATTTTTATGGAGTGGCCCAGAAATATGCTTCTACCAAGTTTGGGGAACTGAATGACTACTACTTTATGCTGATAGACCAACAGATGAGAGTATGAAGCAGACTATGACACTGGAAGGAGTAGCCAAATGGGTGAAGGATAATAAAAAGCCTATCATAGTGCTATATGCCTTTAATGCTACGGGTAAGACAAGACTGTCGGTGGCGTTCAAGGAGTTGATGCGTGACAAGACCACTCATCTGCAGACGGGCATCTACTATAACGCTTTCAGTGAAGACTTGTTTGTGTGGGACAATGATATACCTCACTCGGAAACGGATATGAAACTGAGGGTGGTGAAGAGCAGTTTAAACAGATTACATGGCGACCTGAACGAGGAGAAAATAAGGGCGTTGCTGTTTTCATACCATGTGAGTTATGACTTCCGCTTTAACTGGATAGGTGATGACCCACAAAATGGTATAGACTCTATACGATTCTTCAGAGCTGAAGACCCGGAGAAGAGTATCAAGATATCAAGGGGTGAGGAAAGACTGTTTGTTTGGAACTTCTTTCTGGCCTTGTTTATGGAGGCAGATGGCAACTTGGGAAAGCATCAGTATTTTTTTATTGATGATCCTGTTGGGAGTCTGGATGAGAATAATTTGTTTATAACGGCAGAGAGGCTGGTGGAACTGATGGTGCATAACTATAAGAACTCGAAGATTATAGTGACAACGCACCATATGGGATTTTTCACTACGTTACAGGCATTGATGAAGAATCCGGAGGCTGGCGTTCTGCAATACACGGAAGAGAAGACGGAGGATGGACGTAAGGTGCAGGCTAAAGACCCTAAGTATGACATTAAGTTCCTGGAACGGGCTGGGGAACAATATGTGATTACAGGAAACGTTAAGGGTACGTTGCAATATCACCTGATGCTGTTGCAGGAGTTGGATGCCTTGGAAGAAGATGAGGTGCAACCGCTGCACTTTGTGGAACTGAGACAGATATTGGAATTGATATCATCATTTCAAGGAAGAGGAGGCTTTGGCAGGGCATTGGAAAGTGCTGGAGTGGCAGAGCTTGATGGGACGAAGGTGGCAGACCGTGTGAATGCATTATCACATCAAAGAGTATATGAGCGGGCTGTGCCGGTGGTGAATCCCAAAGACAGGGCTATGTTGAAAGCGGTTGTGAATGCACTAAAGGATACATTTAAATTCAGTCTGGAAAAATGATAAGTCTGACAAATATAAGTAAGCAACTGACCTGCTTTATACGAAGGCATAGCCCGTTGACGGTTGAGGAGATGTGCCCCATTACGTTGGCTGTACTGTGCTACCGTTTTACCACGTACGATATAGCGGAAGCAACGGCTGGCGAGAGAGATGACTGGGGACAGTTGCTGGCAAAAATGGATAGCGGGGACGTGGAACCCAAATACTGGCTGCAAACGGTGCTGCTCAAATCTGCGGATCTATATCGGGACAGATTGGAGATGTTTGACCTATATTACAGAATAACGCAGGTGATGAATAGGCTGCCCAAGGGAGATTTCTGTACGGAATATGTGATGCTGATAGGGAAATGCTCGAAAGACTATTGCAGTGCAGGGCGGCGGAGCGTACTGTTTAACTATATTCTGAGGACTCATGGCGGCAGACTATTGGAACTGGTGCCTTATGACGTGAGGACGCTAATGAGTCAGATTGTGCAGCACAGTGTCAGAGGTTGGGAGGATTTAAGGCTATATGACCCGTTTTGTGGTGTCGGGTCGCTGGCAATATCGGTTATGGAGCGCAATAAGGGCGCTATCATAGATGCTATGCTGACAGACGTGGATACTTTACAAACGGATATGGCTCGGCTGAACTTGAAGGTTAACGGCTATGATGGCTATGAATTGAGGGCTGATGACCTCCTGGCGGATGAGTGGAGCCTGAATGAGCGATACGATGTAATAGCCAGTATGCCGGCATGGAGTTTGAGAAGGAAAATTGCACCTATAAAACAAGGGGAACTCCGTTTAAGATACCCTAAGTTTGGAGATTTACCATATGATTACGCTGTTATTATACGGGCATTGGAATCTTTGAAAGAGAATGGTGTGATGGTATTGGCGATGCCGCTTAGCGTATTGAGTCAGATGGGAATAGGAGAGGAGGTAAGGCGGGGGATTATAGCTCATCGGGATCTGAAGGCTGTTATAGAGATGCCGGTGAATCTGCTTTTCTCGACCAGTGTGGCCTTTGCGCTGCTGGTATTTCAACATAATGAGAGGCGTGAGGATGTGATGATGATTAACGCCAAGAGTTTGTTTGAGAAACAGGGGAGAATGAACCGGATGTCACTGGCGAATGTGAACCAGATTGTAAGGATCTATGCTACTGGACGAGAAATGGAAGGGTTGGCAAGGAGAGTATCGTATGGCGAAATAGCCAATAACCTGTTTAACCTGTTGCCAAGTCAGTACGTAAGTAACAGAAGACTGGAGCAGCGGGCACTGGAGGAGAAGGTGCGGCGGATTAACGAGCTGACGGACAAGATGAAGGAACTGACCAGGGAGCATAATGAGTATCTTAGGCAATTGGGGCTGCCTGAATTGGAAGTGTAATATTAATCTATAGGGGTTATGGCAGAAAATAAAAAAGACAATTTGTACAATGATGACGATCGTCAGTATCTGGAGATGATGCAAGGGAACATCGAAAGAATGGCGACGAATAGTTCAAATTGTAAGGCTTGGATGGTGACAATTGTTGCGGCTGTTATGGCGTTGCAATGTTCTATTAATGCTTTGAACGGCTGGATACTGTTAGGTATATTCCCAGTGGTGTTGTTCTGGTATCTGGATGTGTTTTACTTGCATCTGGAGCGCGGAATGCGAAACAGGGAGACTGTCTTTTTGAATATGCTCAGGAGCGGTCAGATGGAGGGTTACGAAGAGGCTCTCTTTAATTTTAAGCCGCTAATGATAGGAAAGAAGAAACTGACTGATGAACAGAAAGAGCAAGGGCTGGTAGCAACGGATGACAGGTGGTTTACTGAGTCTGTTATACCCTTTTATGGCTTGACACTTGCCTGTATTATGATTATCTCGGTTGTTTTGAACTGGGATGTGATTACGGGCTGGATAGGGAAGTTCTTTTCTTAGTGATTGTGAGATGGAATGATACTTATTCCGGACGATACTCGTTCAGCGTTCCGGTGATACCCGTTCACTTTTCGGTGGCAATCACTGTTCAGATTTGGATGGCAGTGGACATAAAGCCTTGAGTATTCAAAAAAATGATGTAATTTAGCACGAATTTTGACGTGTGTTCATATATGAAGACTACAGATCAGATTTTAAAGATTAAAGCTGTCGTTTCTTATATTCTTCAGCAAATCCCTGAGGGGCTGGACTACATTCATCTGTTCAAGATGATGTATTTTGCCCAGCAGGAACATCTTGTAATATACGGGATTCCTATTTTTGATGACTCCTTTGTAGCAAGAAAACACGGACCTGTGCCAACCTTCACATATAAAGTATTAAAAGGAAAAGAAGGAAAGGTTAATTTGGATTCACTCGACCTGAATGATTTTGCGAACTCCATTTCACTTTGCTATGACAATGGACATCCAACTGTAAAATTAGCAGAAGGCTCTGTGTGCGACCCAGACGAATTATCCAACTCCAATGTAAAGATTTTGGATAGGTGGATTCAAAAATGCAGGGATATCAGTGCTTTTGACCTAAGTGATTTATCTCATGATAAGGCTTGGCAAAAAGCAAAGAGACAAGCTGATAGGACTGGCGAAGATACCAAAATATCACTTTATGATATGGCTATGGCTGGTGGTGCTTCAAAAGATATGCTTGACATTATTAAGGAACGTCAAATCAATCGAAATGCTCTATCATGAAATTAAGCGAGTTACAGGAGGAGTTTTGGCGAAAAGAGCATGAAGTTACTGAAGAGCGCCTGGTTCGAGGCGCTCTTATTTTAACTATATTATCCGAAGAAGATGGATTAACCTTTAACAATGGAAGGACTTCAAAGCCTTATGGACATTTTAGAAAAAACAGATACACTATCTACAAAACAAAAGAAACAATTCGGAATTAAGCGAAGATAATAAGAACTGTATTTTGTATTTTAGACAAATAATAATATGACTACTTGGCTTACATATTTGATAATCACGGCCCTGCTTCTTGCAGCCGAATTGGTGTATTTCCGCATTGCGGACAAATGCAACATCATAGACAAACCCAACCAGCGTTCTTCGCACAGCAGCATAGTGCTTCGCGGCGGAGGAATCATCTTCGTGCTTGGGCTATGGATATGGGCAGCCTTCTTCGGCTTCCATAACATCTGGTTCCTCATCGCCGTCACCCTTGTCGCCGGAGTAAGCTTTATCGACGACATCCACTCCCTGCCGGACAGCGTCAGGCTTGTAGCCCAATTCGCGGCCATGGCCCTGATGTTCTATCAACTGGACATGCTCCACTGGAACATGTGGTGGATAATCCTCATAGCAATGATAGTCTGTGTAGGAGCCTCCAACATCATCAACTTCATGGATGGGGTGAACGGCATCACAGGAGCATATGCCATGGCTTCCTTGCTGCCGCTGTTCCTTCTGAACAAGGAACTTGGCTTCGCGGACGAATCCCTGATTGCCGTAGTTGCACTTGCAGACATCGTATTCTGCTTCTTCAACTTCCGCCCGAAGGGGAAGGCCAAATGCTTCGCCGGGGACGTAGGTTCAATCGGGGTGGCATATATCCTACTCTTCCTCATAGGCTCGCTCATTCTCGCCACGGGCGACGTGACATATCTCATCCTCCTGCTGGTCTATGGCGTGGACGGATGCCTTACCATATGCCATCGCATCCTGCTGCATGAGAACCTGGGCGAGGCGCACCGCAAGCATGCGTACCAGCTGATGGCCAATGAATTGCGGATAGGGCATGTGAAGGTTGCGTCCTTCTACGCGCTGCTGCAGCTCGCTGTGTCGCTGGGCTTCATATACCTCTGCCCTGCGCTTTCGGCCGCGACTGGACTGTCGCTTGTGGCTTGGCATTGGATCTATCTTGCTGCCGCCCTGGCGCTGCTCGCACTCGCCTATGTGCTGTTCAAAAAGAAGTACTACCACCTGCATGAGGAGTATCTCGCATCATTGAAATAATCGCTTTCCGCATATGAAACTCACGACTTCCCTACTCGACGACCTCAGCGCCCGGGCGAAGGCCTCGCCCCGCCTGAGAATGAACCTCGATCTTCGCAATTCTGCAGAGGACGGCAGCCAGCGCATGCTCAACGCCCTGGAGCCGGGGACCATATTGCCGATTCACCGGCATACCCGCTCCACGGAAACGGTAGTGCTGATTCGCGGATCGGTGCGGCAGAACTATTTCAATCCTGACGGCAGCCTCAGAGAAAGCTTCATCGCCGCCGCCGGCACTTCGCCCAACGCATCCTCCGCCGATTGCATGGGCTTCAGCGTCCCTGCTGGCCAGTGGCACAACACCGAATGCCTCGAATCCGGAACCGTATTCATCGAATGCAAGGACGGCGCTTACGCCCCTCTCGGGCCGGAGGATGTACTGGGGTGAATAGGGTATTTTCTTTCTTCGGTAGTCTGGCCGGGGACTTCTTCCCGACTATCCCCGATCAGCGTTACGGTGATACCTGTTCAATTTCCGGTGGCAATCAGTGTGCAAATTTGGATGGCAATTGACAGGATATAGCACACCGGAAAGATGAAGGTCATCACCCCGTTAGTTGGCTCTCAGGTCGATATCTGCTACGCCTTCGGCTTCGCTATCCCTGACGGCTGTGCTCCAGTCTATATCTCCAAGGCTAAGTCAAACACCCGCAAAAGAGGTCGCCCGACTAAGCCAAAAGTGGAAAACCAAGAGTTTTAGGTATACGAAATTGAAAAACGCAGATAAAGCAAGGGAGCCGTTCGGCTCCCTTGTTTTAGGTTTACGTGTATTAGTGTCATATTACTGCCGTGCGATGATTTCTACTCAATCCCGACTATCCCCGATCAGCGTCCCGGCGATACCTGTTCACTATTTGGTGGCAAAGCAGAGAAAGAGCGTATGAGTAATAATGCAACATTATTCTCCCCATACTCTATCCCTCATACATCTTGTCACTTTGGCCAAAGTCTCCTTCCATGGCTCTTTCTCCAATATCTTCACCTCACCCCCAAAAGTCCTATTCATATACAAGTCATAAATCTGACTGTTCCGGTGCAATGTCCTGTTGTTAATACAGGAGAAGGAAGATACCCCTGTTGATTTGTCCTTTTCAAAAAATCTTATTGAATCCCGCCTGAGATTATCCCACTTCAGAAGTGTCAGAGCTTGGCTGGCAATAAACACTTGGGCTGTATCTGCAGATTTTAAGAAAAACGACAAGATGAACTCCAATGCTTTAGGATGAATACTCTGTGCGCACTCGTCAATGGCAATTGGAGTCCTGCGCCAAAGAGAATCAAACAGCACAATTATAAGCCGGATGGCTTCAAGGGTGCCTTCTGATTCTAGACTCTCAGGTAACCAGACTATTTCCTCTTTTTCAACAACCCTGTATCCAAACTGCAGCTTCTGTACTACTCGTTTGTCACTTGGGAAATTGGCTCGGTATTCTTCCTCTGACATTCTGGTCAATAAGAACTCGCGTTCGTCTTCCGTGATGTCAAAAGTAAGGGTGTCCACTTTGTAATCACAAATAGTGGCCCCCATGTCTTTAAGAATACTCAAGATAATCGGTTTTAGCAGATCTTCATTGGAGCGTTTGGCTAACATCGTTGCCAAATCGTATTTCTTTACATTGCATAGGTCAACATACCGGAAATAATTATAGACATTACGAATGTCCTCACATTCAAAATTCTTATTGTCATAAATAGATATGACACTGGAATTTTTGAGGATATTTTGGTTGATAAGTTCTTGGACAGGAGCAGTAATGGTAGTGCCCTTGGGGAAAGAAACAACAACAATATCCTTTTCATTGGAAAACTCGCGACTAAAAATAGCTTTCTGCTTTTTCTTCCCTTCTTGGCGGAACAGACGTTCCTCAACTATATAGTCCGGTCTCCAGGAGATATAATAAACATATCGATACCCGGCCGTATGAAACGCCACTTCAATTGCAGAAGGGGCGTTTTTTGTTTCTTCAGCGAGCAGGAAAGGCACGTTGGGCAAACGAAAACGCGAAGATGCTTTGCTGTTTCGATTGACAGTTATAAGTTCGTTAAGTACTGAAAGTCCATTTAAAAAATTGGTTTTGCCCGAACCGTTGTTGCCAAGCAAGAAAGCAGCTTTCAGAAGCTTTACACCATCTATTTCTGTCCACCAGTCTTCTCCGATGAAGGTCCCACGGGGTTTCTCTTTAGTGGCCTTCAAGTTGAATTCTGTCCGCTCTTTGAAGGAGAAGAAGTTGGTGAGTGCTATATATTCAATCATGTTGTTTTGGGTCTTGATTTATTTGGATAGGAGGAAAAACTTAGTGTCGTTTGATTTGGTGATGGCACATAGGCCAATGCCGTTGGGCATGGCCGGAATAACCCTGTCACAGGAGGTGTTTATATCTGTTTCAGACATAGCCAGTGGTGCAATGGGATGAGAGTGCCAATCTCCGATATAATACAACTGGTTGGCGGTGCGCTTCATGATGTGCTTATCGTATTCCTGGAATCCCTTCTTGCCTAAACACAATTCAGTTTCGGAATGTATGGAGTCTTTAGGAATGAACTGTTCTGCGACATAGATGAGGTGTCGCTTATAATCAATGTTTCCAAATAGATATCCTCCAGTCTCTTTCTTCCCATATATTCGCGTTTCTTTTCTTATTGCGGTGAGAAGTATCTGTGAGATTCTTACGTGCCATTGAGTGTTATTAACGCATTCGAAGTCCAAATAGTCCGGCGCATCAGACCATATGGTGACCATACTGCCCGGATACATATCGTTTGCAATTGAAAGCAGAAAACCATCAGTGGATTTAGGCTCGTTTATCTTTCGTATGACGGTAGACATTAGAGCGGCGTGTGAGGATATAGTATCGTCACTTACCTTCATGGTGATGGAATGGCAACCTTCGCCAATACGCACATTTTCTAAGGTGTTCGTTTTCTCCTGAGTGAGCCAAGAGGAATAATCATCATCAGTTATGGCTTGCCGGAGAACTTCTGTATAATAGTCGGAAAATAACCTTTTTGAGCCTGTAGAGACATAGGTTATACCTACGTCGCCTCCAGCAGATAAGCAAGCGCGGACGATTCTCGTGCTGGATGGGAATTCTATGGCATCTATGCCATGCATAACAGCCGCGGAGGCTGTAGCATCAATGATGACGCCATATTTGCTCAGGTCTGTGTGCTTTAAAAAGTATAAGGCGTCTGTATTTTCGGCCTCGATATGATCAAGGACGCCAATGAACATCTTGTTGAGTGACTCCTTGAGCAATTCCGCCTTATTCCTTCCTTTATCAAAGGGAGTACTTAACAAAGCGTGGCGACATAGATTATGAGGCTCAAGCGAGTCGTAATCAACAAGCGTCAATTGGTCAATACCGCTGCGGAACAGGTGGAGGGCTATCTTACTGCCAACAGCACCGCATCCCAAAACCGCTATCCGTTTGCTATAGATTGATTTGGGGGTCATTGAGAGGTTGCGGGCAGTAATGTAATTAGGGTAATCCTTGATTAATGTTTCATCTATGTGTGCATTTTTTGAATCATTGCGAATGTCCTCCGCTTTCACCCTAAAACACAAGTAATTGATTCTGCTATCTTTGCCAATAATCTTTGTGGGACGTAAGAGTGCAATAAGGAAATAAGCGTACTCTTTGGTTTCATCCAGTTTATCTTTCAGGTCGCCTAAAGAGAATGGATAGTTCTTCTGAATCAGAAAATCATATAAATGGCCCAAGGTTCTTGGATATGCTGTAATCCATTCGCAGTCGATTTGTTTATAACCCTTGTAAAGACGAATGCCAAGGGCATTTCCTTTCAGGTCATTAATCTCATCACTACCGTAAGCGAATCCGTTCTCCCGTACAGCGATGTGGAAGTATTTGCATGACGGCTGTTCCTGCTTCTCTAAGACCGTGTCGTCGAAGAACAGCCTGTAGAATGAAGCTTCAACAGTTGGATTTAGGTAGCGCTGAGGCTCGAATTCGTCTTTATCTTTCAGTTTGATTAGGTTGCTTTTAGCGGCATCTTGCATCCATTGATTAAGACGAACAACATAATCGCGCAATGTATGTTCGGAATACCAATCGTATATGTCTTCTCGTGTCAGACACAACCCTGCAGGATAATTATCGCCCTTGTAGAAAACATGGGGGAAATGTTCATAAGGGAATCCTATGCGGTCCGGGAAAACAAACGGAGGGATGGTTTCCCATTTTTTAAGATCAAGGACGATGACAACGGGCTCAGTATGGTGTAGCGGCGACCTAGAATTGCCTCTTGTATAGATTTCTGCGCAAACGCCAATCCTGCCGGTCTTCAACAGAACCAGCTTGTACGTATTACCTGCAAAGAGGTCCGCAAGGGAATCCAGTTCCCCTGCTAGACCTCCAATTACAGTTTTTTCAATAACTTGGAAACTATCAGAGTGTAGAGCCATAATAATGTGGTTTTGTGTCTCTGACGGGAGGTATGGCAGCAAACGACATCTCCTTGTCCTCTAGTAGTTTCAGTCCATCGTTGTCAATTACAAAGATGATAGGCTTGTCTGACTCATCCTCGGAAGTGCCACTTGTGCAAAGGAAATTGCTCTTGCCAACCCGATCTGTATAGCGGTTTTTTGCTTTCTGACAAGGCGGGTTGTCAGAGTTCTGCTTTACAACTTTTGAAGACGAGATGACGAAGGCATTAGACTCCCTCTTTTCTAGAAAATCGAGCGATTTTTGATTAGGGTCGTCCTCGCGGTCATCAGCAAAGAACTTGTAACTACAGTGATGAGGCGCTTCCAGCAAGTCCCATTTTAGGTTATTGTCATCAGATGTTTTATCCATTATTTCTTCGATGATACGCCACTCAGTGTCGCCCGCCAAGAAAATGCGCGCTACCTGGTGCTCTTTTTCGGAATCAAAACGAAGCTGCGACACAATGCTGGTCATGTTGCGATCTTCGCCGGAAATATCGTTCTTGAATGGGGCGTGGATAAACATTTCGAAATAGCGGCAGTTGGTGCCGTTAACCTCAGAAATGGTATTGCCAGGTGTGACAATCCTGTCTTCGAGTCCTTTGAGGTCGGGGTTGTCAGTCCACCCAATGATACGGATGCGGTTGCCATCCTTGTCTGCTTTCCTTGGATCTGACTTATAGAGGGCCATACGACGTTTAGCTTCCTTTTTGAACGCCTTGGCGTCGGCGTTGAGGTCGCCGGTCTGTTCCTCAAAGACGCGCGGTGAATACCAGAGTTCTCCGATGAGAATCTTTTTTTCGTCCTTGGCAGACGGGGAAACGGCATCCGGGTCACCTAGATAGAACTTGTCTGCAAAGCTTCGGCAGTGATCTTGGTCGGGGTGGGTGAGCAGGAATGCATCAAGGAACGGGAGCCCACATTTCTTGGTGGTCAATTCGTTGTCAAGGAGATCACCAAGAACGTCGTACATCTCATCATTCTCATCTTCTGCCTTCTGGCGAAAGTTGCAATCGAACATCATTTTTTTATTTGCGCCTCCGATGGTGATAAGGCTGCAATCCCCATTTCCTACGGGGTAAAACTTAATACTATGCTTCATTGTGATTAATTTTATCGAATGTTGTGATTAATGTCTCAGCGTAATCTACGGCTGCACTCTTGGTGAGGAAGTAGTCCACGAATACTATAATAAGGTAAACCAACATGGCGAAAAGGATGGCCAAGTTGCTGGCACCAGTCAAATAGTAGCTAATAGCCCAACATAGGGCTGAGAGTGGTAGGCAAAAAAGTGCTCCCCCAAGGAAGTTGCGAAACATTCCGTATCGTATCAGTTTGCGGCGTGTCATTGCATCTTTGTTGTCAGCCACAGTTTTACGTATTAGCGCAACGGCATCTTTTGCGATTCTGCGTGCCTCCATCACGTCTGCGTTTTCTTGGGCTTTTGTGGAGAGGGTTATATTATATTGAGCCTTGATGTCTTCCCGTATCCTCTTTTTCATGACCTTACTGATGCTGGAGTCATTATACAGCAGCATTGATGTGGTGGGGAAGCGAAGCCTGTCTTTGCGGTAGAGGATGCTTTCAACTGTTGTACGCGCCACCTCGCGGAACAAATGCATGGCAAAACGGAATAACACTACAGACGCTGCAAGCGGCGCCACAACGGCAATGGCTGAACGCCACCATTCCGTATTCTCCGCGAAGGGGAGTAGCGTGCAGGTGAAAACGAAGTCAAGAATAAGCACATTAACAACAGCCGGAGTAAAGACGGCCTCTAGGTCGTAATCATCCATGTTGAGTAGTTCTTCGATTTTTCCTATCATAGGCAATTAGTTTGTTTATACTGGGACCTTACCCCAGAAATTTAGTTTATTAATATGGTGCAAAGATACGCAAAATTTCTAATTTCAAGAAATAATGTCTCAATTTAACGACTTTTTGCGTAATAAAGTTACGCGAAATAACAAAGTGATGTTTGGGTAGTAATATTTACTGTCTTGCAAATTGGGCAATTGCAGCCTCTGACTCTTAGCGGAAATGTTACAACAAGTCTCGTAGATAATTAGGGTACTCTTGCTTGTCGTTATAATAAAAGCGATCGGCCTTCGGCCGGATTTATCCCCGCCCGGTCACTGGCGCTCCCTTCCCGACTATCCCCGGTCAGCGTTCCCGTGATACCTGTTCAATCTTCGATGGAAATCACTGTTCAAATTTGGATGGCAGTGGACATCAATCTGCTGGAGACTTGTATCTGATACAACAGAGAAGTAACAAATGTGGCTTCCAGATGGTTGTGGGCCATTTTGCTGACCTCAGCAAAATGGCGTGATGCGAAAACATCAAATTAAAGTGAGATGTTCAGTCTAATAATTTCTCTGTCTCGCCCACATGAGCGAAGAGGGTTGGGAACAGAAATATGTCAAAGAAGCCTTTGACACAAACTGGGTAGTCCCTATGGGACCGAATGTGAATGCCTTTGAGAAGGACCTTGAGGCATTTGCCAATAGTAAGACTGACGGCAGTCGCTCGACCGCAAAGAGAAGACCGGCAAGTATCCGAAGGCCATCGTTCCGGTAGCACTCTATGGTATGCCATATCATATCGACAAGATCCTTGCAATCGCGGAGAAATACGGGATCCCGGTTGTCGAAGATGCTGCCGAAGGTATGGGCTCCCGTTTCAACGGCCAGGTCCTCGGCACCTTCGGGAAGTACGGCGTGCTCTCATTCAACGGCAACAAGATGATTACCACTTCCGGAGGCGGCGCCCTCATTTGCCGCAATCCTGAAGAGGCTAACGAGATTATGTGGTATGCCACCCAGGCCCGCGATGCATATCCTTACTATCAGCATACTGCCATCGGCTACAACTACCGTATGTCCAATGTATGCGCTGGTATCGGCCGCGGCCAGATGACCGTTCTCGATGCGCATATCGCTCATCACAAGCACGTCCAGTCCCTCTACGAGGAACTCCTTGCTGACGTTCCGGGGGTTCATATCCACAAGCAGCCTGCAGACCCTCGCTTCGATGCCAACTTCTGGCTCTGTGCAGCAACTCTTGATCCTGAGGTGCATATTCAGGGACAGGAGAACGCGTACAAGGAGGTAATCAAGACCGCAGTCGGCGGAGCTGCCGGCGTTATCCATCAGGTGGACTCAGCGACAACCGATTGCCAGCCTAATGAAAATGTCGAGGCTCTTCGCGTCTTTATGCTCGGCAAGAAAATCGAAGCACGCCCTACCTGGAAGCCTATGCATAAGCAGCCTGTTTATGAAGGCGCACCGGTATACACCAACGGTGTGGAAGAGGACCTCTTCAAAGTTGGCTTCTGCCTCCCGGCCGGCCCATATGTTACAGATGATGATGTCCGCTACATTGTGGATTGCATCAAGGAGGCGATTGTAAAATAAGGTCATCGCAATTCGCTGGAGCCTGACCGGGTACTTCTCTCCGAGGATACCCGGGCAGGGTTGCGGTGAGACCCGGGCGCTTTTCGGTGGCAGTATAAAACAAGGGAGCCGTTCGGCTCCCTTGTTTTAGGGTTGTGTGTATTAGTGTCATATTACTGCCGTGCGATGATTTCTACTCATTCCCGACTATCACCGATCAGCGTTCCGGTGACACCTGTTCACTTTTCGGTGGCAATGCAGACGGTATCTCGCAAATCGAAAGCATTAAACGACAACCCCTACGCTAATTGTTTCATACTATCATTGCTATGTGTTATACAGTATCAAGAACAATCCAGCCTGTTGGTCAAGGTGGTTTCTACACAGAAATCTTTGAGATTCCGAATCAAAAAGGAGAAATCTCTACTCGTTGTGTTGTATATGACTGTGGATCAGCGACAAGATCAGAGCCTAAAAAAACAATTGAATCGGCATTGTTTGATGATAAAGACCTTGATATCGACATCTTGTTTATCTCTCATTTTGATGATGATCATGTCAATGGTCTGGCAGAACTGTCAAAAAAGCATAGAATTAAACGGATAGTAATCCCTCAGATACATGGATATGAATGGTTTTATATTCTTGAAGACAGTATAAAGAGGGGAACATATCAGCCTCGTGGTAATCTGATAAATAGTTTTCTAAAAAGCATTAGGAACGAGACTTCTCAAAACGAGATTCAGATTATTGAAATAGCTCCTATTGATTCAGAGGAAAGACCAGGTAGAAACAATTATGATGCTCAATCAATTAATGCATTTAATTATCAGAAGTTTTGGCCTAGTGGTTTGGGGTTCTATCCGTTTGAAAAAGAAATAGGATGGTTATACATACCCGTCAATACTGATTATTTCGGTGAAGACCACCCAGGCATTTCGGCGATAACCACCCACTTGAGTTAACTTTCAGTAAGCGTTCACTTCTCCTTCTCCGCCTTGCCTTTTGAAAAATAGGATTCACCTTTGCCGAAATCAAATTTCAAGGCAAATGGAAACAAAGAATCAAACAGCACAGGAATCCGCCTAGTCGGGCGTGGTTAATTATGCAGCGGCGCTGCGTCAGTATCACAGATACGGCCGGGGTCGTTCAATGAAAAAGTTTTGCGAGGACGAGGGGTACGACTACTGGAAGTTCTGCAAGTTGGCGAGAGAGAAGGTCAGAGCGAGATGGATGCGAAGATCATCGCGGACAAGCATCCAGTTTTCATAGAAGTAAATCCAGATGTGCCTCAATCATCGGTGCAACGCGATGAGCCGATGAAGGTTTGTGAGATCCGCGTCCGGTTCAACAATGGTCTGGTTATGAGTTGCAAGGGCGGTGATGTGGAGGAGGTCATAAGTGCAATCCGCAAGATTCTGAACTGACAATGATATCGATAACGAGCGAATATGGGCTGTACCTGTACACGGGCAAGGTAGATATGCGGAAAGGTATCGACGGCCTTTGCGGAATCATCAGCGAAGACTTAGGTCACAATCCCCGGAAGCCCATGAGCGTATATGTGTTTAGCGGGCGCAACCCCAGAGTGAAGAAGGTTCTCATACGCGAATGCAATCGCTATGAACTAACGACGATCCGGTTGGATGAAGGCCGTTTTTTAAGGCCGCTGACAGACCCTGAACGTGTCGGAGGTAAAATTTGCTGGTCGGACTTTGTTATGCTGACAGAGTGCGCGGCAAGCACTTCTGCGGTGGGTAACTACTCAGGGGCCCCTGTCCTGACCATAAACCGAGGATGACGCGAGGCTTTCACCATCCCGCTGAGACTTTTTTCAAAAATCATCTTCATGCCGCAAGGTCGTGTTCCCGACCGCCGAAAATCTGTCGTCTGCAGCCTTCTGCGGGTTCTGCAGAGGCGCTCAAAAATCTTTCATTCGGTCCTCCACGCGAAGGGGCGCCGACCCTGCCAGATAGCCCGTAAATCACATTTAACGCGCTGTCGCTCAATATATTATATTTGCATATATCAAGGATTATGAACGTCATAATGCGCTGTCTAAAGTCCTGAGTATTCCCAATTAACGAACTATTGTAAATACAAGATTATCCCATTATCATCATCCCAGCCAACTGCACGAAATAATCATTTGACCAAATGTCAAGTTCCTTTGGATTGCGCACGAAAGGCAACACATCTTCTTTCACTTGTTTTATATCAGCCGCAGAGAGACGCTCTATGAGTTTCTCTTTGAATAACTCTGGAGTAATATTCTCATTGTTAAACTGCTTGCATCGTTCTGCCAAATGAGTAAAATCCAACGGTATATTATGGCGTACATACCATTCAAAGTCGTACCAATCACGACCTTTTACTCTGTTCTTCCACGCACGATATACTAATGCGTGCATCTTGCCTGCAAACAAGTCGGGAAGTGTAAGACAACGGGTCATAAATGAATATGGCTGAAGCAATAGCTTCTGTTCCGTCTTGAAGTTCAACGGTGGGCAAGTATCTACTTCTATCTTTATCTTTATAGACTTCTCTGTTTGGAAAGTCACATCATATACATCGGTATTGTCTTTAAGAAATGCAGATTCGACCTTTCCGAAATTCCTCTTGTCTTTTTTCTTTATTTCAACCTCACGGCCTACCATCGCAAAGGCGTCGATGATAGCAGGGAAGTATTTTGTAAAATCGAAATTGTCATCTTGCGTAAGCAGTGAGAAATCCATATCCTCACTGAAACGCTGCGAGCCATGAAAGATTCTCAAGCAAGTTCCGCCATAGAAAGCTGCCGACTCAAAAAAGCCACCGGCATACAGGCCAGCAAGTATCACTTGTTGGTTTACTTCAAATATGGCGTTTCTTTTCTGTTGCTCTGTTGTTAAATCATAACGGGAGAGCATATTGTCGAATATTTCATTTTTCATCGTCTTAAGAATTTTAAAAGTGTAGAAATTGAATCAGCCTTTTTGCCTACATTAATATATTCTTCAAATATGTTTGCGTCCATATTATAGAACTCATCCATATCCATACGAATATCCTGCTCAAGATATGCCTCTACATCCTTCATATAACGAAGAATGACTTTTGAGGAATTGGCAATCAAATCACACAATGCCTTTTCCGGTGATGCGATAAGAAAAGCATAATTATCCTTATACATACTCCTTACTCCTATCGGGAATGCCTCTTTTGAGATATGTTTGTAGTCATAATAGCCGACCGGAGTTTGAAAGCTGCGGGAGTGCTTTACCGTCATTGATTGATGAACATATACAGCCTCGGGGATAAGTCCATAATATCGTAGTGCAGTGGACATTGAAATATACGAAGGTGTATAGAGATGATTGGCAATCAACTCACTTGACAGAGTCTTTCCTGAATGTTTGGGATTAGCCACATAAAGTCCCCGCTTCAGTCTGATGATAAATCCTTGCTTCTCAAGCCAAGTTACTTTCTTGTTGGCAGACTTCAGTTCCGGATATGACGATTCAATGATTGAAGTTGTTACTGGAATGGTTCCTATTTCACTTAATTCTATCTTCATGCTGCAAATATAGCAATAATTTGAACAATAAAGGAAATATTACTTCTTTTTCTGTTCAGAATATTACTACTAAGGCAATCTTAGCGACTGCTGTCACATAAGTCAGTGGCAGCCTTTCTTGAGAGCGACATGTCGGGGTATTCCGCAGACAAATCGGGATGAATGAAAGCCACTTCTATTACTGAAGGGTAGAACTATAAGCTGTTGGGAGACATAATTCTGGAACTTGCCGGAGTGAGAGCGGCTGGCTGATTGCGGGTTTTTGCCCCCGTCGTTGGAACCACGTGTGCGGATCGGGCTCTTTTGCCCCCGTTGTCCTGTTACGCGTTCTTCTTGGGTGCAGATCGTAGGTTTTTGCCCACGGCAGAAGGCGAGGTGAACTCCTAAGACGCACCGTTCGAATTCACGGGGGAGGGTGTGTCACGGGGAACGGATGCCGAGGGAAAGGCGAGTGAGCCGGAAAGGTCAAGCCGATATGCAAACATTTGCAAGGGACGGTTGGCTCATCTGTAAGGTGTGGCAAAAATTTGGAATTCAGTATAATTGTTTGTAAATTTGCCACAGATTAAAAACAACTAAAGCGCACGGAAACGCCATGGACGAAAGACTCATAATTGCAAAAAACATCAAATTGATGCGTGAAGTCAGTGATTTCACGCAAGAGAACGTCGCTTCATTTCTGGGGATAAATCGCTCTGCATATTCTAATTATGAATTAGGCACGAGAGAGTTGCCACTGGAATATATGGAAAATTTAGCTGACTTGTATGGATGTGATGCTTACATTCTATATGAAGAGAATCCAGATGTGGTTAAAAACATGTTGACTACGGCATTTAGGGTGGACAACTTATCTGCCGATGATATGGCGCAGGTAGCAGCGTTCAAGCGTATGGTGAAGAATTCTCTTATGATGGATAACTTATTGTCAAAATGAAAAAACTATCAATACAGCAAGCGGAAATATTAGCTGGTAGATTTCGTGCTTTGAATGAATTGGGTCCGTCCGAGCCAATAGAAGCAAAGACCTTATTGCGTAAGCTTCAGATTTCAATTATGTATCGCCCGTTGTCCGGCACGTCATTTGGTATAAGTTGCAAGTCACCAAGCAATAAAATGTTCATGCTGATAAACAGCAATTCTACCAGAGGACGACAGCATTTTACGATTGCTCATGAATTGTATCACCTTTATTTCGATGAAAATCCCACACCACATATGTGCAGCGGAGCCACGACTATGGAGGAAAAAAACGCAGATTTGTTCGCATCGGTTCTGCTTCTTCCTAGAGAAGGAGTGTATGCGATGCTCAGCACAGATGAAATACTGCAGCATGATGTAAAACTCGCAACCATCCTAAGAATAGAGCAGTTGTTTCAGGTCTCCCGGTCAATGCTGCTTATCCGCTTGAAAGATATAGGGGCCATTTCCGAGAATAAACGTCAGGAGCTACAAATGATACCGGTAAAAGAGTCTGCTATGAATTACGGGTACGACAAATCATTGTACGAATCAGGAAACGATGGCGTTTTTATCGGAGATTTCGGAGAAAAAGCCAGATTGCTTTTCGAAACGGGAAAGATTTCCGAAGGGCATTATACGGAACTGCTAAACATGATATCGAATGGGAGAGAAAAAGACTAAGATAGTGCTTGATGCAGACGTAATCAATCACTTCGTCAGAGGGGGGGAACTATCATTGCTACCGAAGATATTTCCGGAATTTCAGTACATCGTTCTCGATGTTGTAAAAAAGGAACTTCCGATGTTGATACTTTCAGAATTAATCAAACAGATATCTCATGGAATAGATATTCGCGAAGAACTATTCAATGTTTCAGGAGAAGCGAAAAAGGAATACTTCAGATTAACGGCTACAAACGGGTTGCATCTAGGTAAAGGGGAAAGCGCCTGCATGGTGTACTGCAAATTTCACAACGATGTTGTAGGCAGCAGCAACACCAGAGATATAACCAATTATTGTAACGAACATGGAATAACTTATCTGACCACAAACGATTTTCTGTTTTACGCTATTCAACGCGGCTTGTTGAAAAAAGAAGAAGCCGAAGACTTTATACGTATTGTGATAAGCATGGGCAGCAATCCTCCAAAAGTAGACTTCGATCAGTATATTTGTTCAAAAATATAACTATCATCACCACTAATACTATCTGACAAGAGTAGAGTAGGGTAGGAGCTGTTTGGCTTGGCACCTTAGTGCTTGGCTTGAGCTACGCATGTGCTCCTTTCATTTAGCTAGCTCACGCTTAGGCTTTCGGCTTTAGGCATGGACGCTTAACTTCTAAGATAATAATGAAACGTTATTCTCAAACACTTGAGCTGGTTGGGGACAGCCAGATGATTGAGAGCTACATCGAGGCTCACCGGCACGTCTGGCCCGAGAGTCAGGAGGGGATCCGTTCCGTCGGCATCCTTGACATGCAGATCTATCGCCTTGAACGCCGGGTCTTCATGATCATGGACACCACCGATGACTTCGATTTCGTCAAGGACAACGCCCGTCTCGCCACCTTGCCCCGCCAGGCAGAGTGGGAAGCCTACGTCGCCCGCTTCCAGGGCTGAGACCCTTCCATGACTTCTACCCAGAAGTGGCACCTCATGGAAAAGATCTTCCAGCTGGATCCTGCGGCAACCACGTCTGAAGGGCAGCGACCGGCAGAAGGATAAGTCTGGCTAAGTGAATATGCTCCCTCGTGCGCAGGACGGGCTGTTTTACTCACGAGAGGTTGCGGAGCGGTTCCCTCGTGCGCAGGACGGGCAGTCTTGCTCACGGGATGCAATGCATGTAGGCCTTCACAATCGAGATCACCACATCGTTGGTGCTTTCCTCCACCGACAGCGAATCCAGAGAGTTCCGCAACTGGCTCTGCCTAAGGGCGGTACGCAGACTGCCTCCGCTGTAGAGCGTCATGCCGGCGTTAATGCCGTAGTTTCCTGACCAGCTTGTGGCTTTGGATGTGCTGTAGACATCCGAACCGACCACGGTGCTGTTACCGCTTTCGGAGAAGGGTCTGTTGGTGACTCCCTGGCTTGCGGACGCGTTCAGCGACGGAAACATCGCAGCCTTGGCCTGGTATGTGTCCTCAAGCCCGGACAGATGGGCGTTCCGGCTCTGCCTCAGGGAGATGTTGTTCTCCACGGCGTAGTCGATGCATTCCTGCAGTGTCCATTTCTTGTTCTGCGCGCCGGCGGCCATGCCTGTGACCGTCAGTGCGGTGATTAGGATGATTGCTTGTACTTTCATGTTCGTAAGAATCTTGTTCCGGATGCGAAACTAACGTCGGCGGGAAAGAATTTCAACTCAAATCGACGAACGCCCGCTTTTCATCGATGAAAATTCGTATCTTTGTCTCCTTCCAAAGGGGCGCTCGTCCCTTTGCGGACACGAGAACAATGATCAATGTATATTACAATGAAACTTTCAAATCTTATCAAGATGGCCGCCGTCGCGGCCGCACTGACTCTCGGAGGCTCGCCACTGGCCGGCTCGGAGTCCCGTTCTGATTGGAAGGCTCACTGGATCACCCCATCCCTGAGCCAGAGCGCGACCAACACCTGGATCTCCTACCGCAAGGAGTTCAAGGTCTCTGAATGTCCCGACAGACTGGTCGCCCGCATCTCGGCGGACTCGAAGTACTGGATGTGGATCAACGGTGAGCTGGCTGTGTTTGAGGGAGGCCTCAAGCGCGGACCGTTCCCCAACGGCACCTACTACGACAAGGTGGACATCGCCCCTTTCCTCAAGGAAGGCGACAACACGATAGCGATCCTTCTCTGGCACTTCGGCAAGCAGGGCTTCAGCCACAACAGCAGCGGCCAGGCTGCCCTGATCTTCGAGGCGGTCTCGCCCGGACTGGAGATTCTCTCGGACCAGTCCTGGGTCTGCGCCCTCAATCCTGCCTATGGCAGCACAGACGCTCCTCATCCGAACTACCGGCTCCCGGAGAGCAACATAAGGTTCGACGCGAGAAAGGATATGCCGGGCTGGAATATGCCTGGGTTCGATGTCCGCGGCAAGATGCACGGAGCCGACAATGTGGACGAGATGGCCTGGCCTGCGATGGGGCGGATGGCCGAGCGTCCGATCCCGATGTGGAAAGACTATGGACTAAAGGAATATGTCTCTGTGCGTCAATCCAATGACACGCTCTATTGCAAGCTGCCCTACAATGCGCAGGTCACTCCTTACCTGAAAGTCGAGGCCAAAGGCGGCGAGATGGTCAGGATCATGACCGACAACTACTTCGGCGGCAGCGCGAACAACGTGCGCGCCGAGTACATCACCCGGGACGGGGTACAGGAATATGAAAGCCTGGGCTGGATGAACGGCCACGAGGTGTGGTACATCGTGCCTTCAGGAGTGAAGGTCGTGGACCTCAAGTACCGCGAGACCGGCTACGACACGGAATTCTCGGGGACGTTCGAGTGCGGGGACCCGTTCCTCAACGAGCTTTGGAAACGCTCGGCCAGAACGCTTTACATCACCATGCGCGACACCTACATGGACTGCCCGGACCGCGAGCGCGCGCAGTGGTGGGGCGATGAGGTGAATGAACTTGGAGAGGCGTTCTATGCTTTGTCACCGTCAGGCCAGCTGCTTGCCAGAAAGGGTATCCTTGAGCTGGTGAACTGGCAGGAGGCTAACGGGGTGATCTATTCTCCGGTGCCGGCCGGCAACCGTGTGATAGAACTCCCGCTCCAGATGCTCGCATCCGTGGGCTGGTACGGTTTCCACACCCAGTACTGGTTCAGCGGCGACAGCACCTTCGTGGCCGAGGTCTATCCTAAGGTGGAGCGCTATCTGCTCGGAAGCGGTCTTTGGGAATTCAAGGACAACGGTCTTCTGAACGTCCGTCCGGGCGACTGGAACTGGGGCGACTGGGGCGACGACATCGACACCGAGGTCCTGACGAACTGCTGGTACTATCTTGCCCTCAAGTCTCAAAAGGATTTCGCCCGCATTCTCGGCAAGCAGAAGGATGTTGAGATGCTTGAGGCTTTGATGAAAAGAATCTCCGACAGTTTTGACGCTCAGTATTGGACTGGTTCGGCCTACCGTGATCCGGACTACAAGAAGCAGACTGATGACCGGGCGCAGGCTATGGCCATTGTTTCCGGCCTCGCCTCACCGGATAAGTATCCGGCTCTGTTCGAGACTCTTAAAAAGGAACATCACGCCAGCCCTTACATGGAGAAGTACGTCCTGGAGGCTCTTTTCCAGATGGGACACGCTGATTTCGCCATTGAGAGGATGAAATCCCGGTACGCCAAGATGCTCGCCTACGACTACACGACCTTGTTCGAGGGTTGGGGCATCGGCAGCGAAGGCTTCGGCGGCGGCACGGTCAACCATGCGTGGAGCGGAGGCCCTCTGACCATCCTGAGCCAGAAACTATGCGGAATCGAGCCGACGGCTCCTGGCTTCAAAGCCTTCGAGGTTAAGCCTCGGATGGGTACTTTAAAGACCGCCTCGGCCTCCGTGGAGACGCACTACGGTATGATCCGTGTCCAGCTCAGCCGTCGTTCGGCCAAGTCCGGCGTGGCTTCCCTCACGGTTGAGGTTCCCGAAGGGACAACGGCCACGGTGACGGCCTCCAACGGCAGACCAAGGACGCTGGCCGCGGGAACATATTCATTGAAAATCAAGGTTGACTGATGAGCGCTCGTCGTTTTATAGTTTGTGTGGCCGCCGGTATTTTGCTTGCGGCCACCGCGCTTTCCGCCCGGGAGACCGCGTGGAAGGCCCGCTGGATAGGAAAACAGGAGTACCGGAGCGAGACTAATTCCTGGCTCGCGTTCAAAAAGAAGGTCACCGTGGCGGAAGTCCCGGAAGTGATGACGGCCAGGATCGCCGCCGACTCCAAGTACTGGCTCTGGATCAATGACTCGCTGGTCGTGTTCGAGGGTGGCCTCAAGCGTGGCCCGGCTCCCGGAGACTCCTATTATGACGAGGTGGACATCGCTCCTTTCCTGAGGAAGGGAGAGAATTGCATCTCCGTCCTTGTCTGGTATTTCGGTCGCAACGGTTTCAGCCATGCCGGCAGCGGACTCGCGGGACTGCTTTTCGAGGCGGAGGCTCCCGGGCTGGAGATCCTCTCTGACAAGACTTGGGAGGCGACGGTCTTCGGCGCCTATTCGAGCGCGGGGGAGCCGGAGGCCAACTACCGTCTTCCGGAGAGCAACCTGCGTTATGACGCCAGAAAGGAGATCCCTGACTGGCGCGACCCTGCCGCCAAACGCCTCGGAAGTGCGATGGAGCTTCCGGTGATAGTCGGCCAGGCTCCTTTCGGCAAGCTTGTCAAAAGACCCATACCTCTTTGGAAGACAAGTGGTCTGCTCGACTATCCTGAGGTTCGCAGGTCGGGCGACACCCTGGTCTGCGCACTTCCGTACAACGCCCAGATCACGCCGTACCTGAAGGTGAAGGCGCCGGCGGGCAGGACGATCAGGTTGCAGACCGACCACTACAAGGTCGCCTTGGCCAAGACGCAGTGCCTTTGGGCTGAATATGTCACCAAAGATGGTGTGCAGGAATATGAGAGCCTCGGCTGGCTGAACGGCGACAAGATGTTCTATATCCTTCCGCCCGACGTGGAAGTCCTTGACGTGAAGTACAGGGAGACCGGCTACGACACCGAGATCTCCGGAACGTTCGAATGTGACGACCCTTTCCTGAATGAATATTGGAAGAAGGCGGTTCGTACCCTCTATGTCTGCATGCGCGACACCTACATGGACTGCCCTGACCGTGAGAGGGCGCAGTGGTGGGGCGACGAGGTGAATGAGCTGGGAATGGCCTTCTACTCCTTGTCACCGTCGTCGTGGGCGCTGGCGGTAAAGGGAATACACGAGCTGGTGAACTGGCAGAGGGTGGACGGTGTGCTGTCCTCTCCTGTGCCGGCGTTCAACTACTCCGCCGAGCTGCCGTCCCAGATGCTCGCCGCCTTGGGCTGGTACGGATTCCATGCGCAGTACTTCTACTCAGGCGACGATTCCTTCGTCCCGGTCGTCTATGACAGGATGAAAAAGTACCTGCATGAGGTCTGGAGGCTTGATGAGAACGGGATTCCGGTCTACAGGACAGGGGACTGGGACTGGCCGGACGCCGACTCTCCGGTCGATCAGCTCGCCTTGATGCCGTGTCTGTATTACCTTGCGCTGAAAGGCGAGCTGGAGTTCGCCAGATTGCTTGGCAAGACCGGGGACGTGGCCATGATCAGTTCGGTCATGGAGCGGCTCAAGGATTCGTACAACAGGCTGTACTGGACCGGCGAGGGCTACCGCAGTCCGTCCTACAGGGACCGTACCGATGACAGGCCTCAGGCTATGGCGGTGCTTGCCGGGATAGCCTCGGAGGACAAGTACCCTGCGATCGTTCGTGTACTGAAGACCACGGACATGGCCTCGACCTACATGGAGAAGTACATGGTGGAGGCCCTGTTCGTGCTTGGAGAGCCTTCCGCGGCTCTTGACAGGATGAAAAGGAGAATGGCCACGATCATGGATGAGCGAAGCTCGACTCTCTATGAGCATTGGAACTGGACGAATTCCAGCAACCATGCCTGGTCCGGCGCCAACATCATACTGCTCGGCCAGAAAGTCTGCGGCGTGGCTCCTTTGACTCCCGCCTTCGAGACCTTCTCCGTCCGTCCGCAGATGGGCTGGCTAAGGCGCGCCTCGACCTCGTTCGAGACTAAGTACGGCAGGATCAGCGTCTCCCTCTCCCGGAAGACCACCAAATCCAGGTCAGCCGTCCTTGAGATAGATGTTCCAGCCGGCACCAAGGCCGAGGTCGTCCTGAAGAATTCCAGGACAGCCATCCTGGAATCAGGGCATCACAAGGTGGAGGTCAAGATCTGACCCCATTGACAATCAGGATCCGGAGGCCTTGCTCAACAGGATTATTGCAAATATATTTGATTCAGCATGCTGAATTATCCGAAGATGTTAGTATCTTTATCAAGCGAAATGACAAAACAATTTTTTTCGATTATGACATACAGAACTGTACTGGCAGCCGCCGCATTATTTACGGTTGCTTTCACCTCGTCCGCGAAGGACGGATCCTACAAGGTTGTCTCACCTGACGGTCATCTCTCGGCCACGGTAGTGGTTGGTAAGACAATCTCCTATTCGGTCTCAAGGGACGCTGTCGGCCTGATTGATGCGTCGGAGATCTCGATGACGCTTTCGGACGGCATAGTCTTCGGAGAGAACGACAAGGTGCGCAAGGTGCGTAAAACCGCTGTGGATCAGGTGATTCCGACAGTTGCCTACAAGAAGTCGGAGGTTCGTGACAACTACAATGAGCTATCTCTCATATTCAAGGAATTCTCTCTTGTTTTCCGTGCCTACGACGAGGGTATAGCCTACCGCTTCGTCAGCTCGCTGAAGAAAGACGGCAAGGTGCTGTCGGAGAAGGCTCGCTTCAATTTCGCGAAGGACTGGAGCGCCTATGTCCCTTACGTGGCTCAGCACTTGGAAACCCTTGAGAGTCAGTACTGGAACTCTTTCGAGAACACCTACACGGTCACTCCTCTTTCCGGTTGGAACAAGGAGCGCCTCGCCTTCCTGCCGATAGCGGTTTCCGCCGATGACGGGATGAAGGTTTTGATCACCGAGTCCGACCTTCTGGACTATCCGGGAATGTACCTCTACAACGAGGGCGACGCCACAACCCTCTCCGGACGTTTCGCGCCGTACCCGAAGACTGTTGAATATGGCGGCCACAACATGCTTCAGGGCATTGTCAGGGAGCGCGAGGACTACATCGCGTCCTGCTCGGCCGGCGAGTCTTTCCCGTGGAGGATAATCATGGTGACGACAAACGATGCGGACCTGGCCGTCAACGACATGGTCTGGAAGCTCGGAACGCCCGCCGATCCTTCGGTGGACTACAGCTGGGTGAGGCCTGGCAAGGTGGCGTGGGACTGGTGGAACGCATGGAACATCTACGGGGTGGACTTCCGCGCCGGCATCAACAACGACACCTACAAGTACTACATCGACTTCGCCCAGAAGCATGGCATTGAATATGTCATCCTCGATGAGGGCTGGGCTGTCAACAAGAAGGCCGACCTGATGCAGATCGTCCCTGAGATCGACCTCCCGATGCTTTGTGAATATGCCAAGGCTCACAACGTCGGCCTCATCCTGTGGGCCGGCTACTATGCCTTCGACCGTGACATGGAGAATGTCTGCCGCCATTATTCTGAAATGGGAATCAAAGGCTTCAAGGTGGACTTCATGGACAGGGACGACCAGATGATGGTGGATTTCTTCAGGCGCGCCGCCGCCACCGCCGCCAAGTACGGACTCTTGGTTGATTTCCACGGGGCATTCAAGCCGGTCGGACTCAACCGCACCTATCCAAATGTCATCAACTATGAGGGAGTCTTCGGCCTTGAGCAGATGAAGTGGAGCAAGTCCGACGTGGATCAGGTGACCTACGATGTCACCGTACCGTTCATCAGAATGGCCGCCGGCCCGATGGACTACACTCAGGGTGCCATGCGCAACGCCATTCAGAAGAACTATCATCCTGTGAATTCCGAGGCTATGAGCCAGGGCACCCGCTGCCACCAGCTCGCTGAATATGTTGTCTTCGACTCTCCGCTGAATATGCTGTGCGACTCTCCATCCAACTACATGGCCGAGCCGGAGTGCACCAAGTTCATCGCCGACTGCCCTACGACATGGGATGAGAGCGTGTCCGTCAACGGTGTTCTGGGCAGCTACATAACCCTGGCCCGCCGCAGCGGCGATGTCTGGTACGTCGGCTCTCTAAACGACTGGACCGCCCGCGACCTAACCCTTGATCTCTCCTTCCTTGGCGAAGGTGACTGGACCATGGAAATCTTCCGCGACGGCATCAACGCCGACCGCGCCGCCCGCGACTACAAACGCGAGTCCGCCCAGCTTTCCGCCGACCGCAAGGTAACGATCCACATGGCCCCCGGCGGCGGCTGGACAGCCCGCATAACCAAAAAGTAATGCACCACACCTGCCGTCTGACAGACAGCAGCCAAACACGCCCGTCCCGTCCCTTTCGGGACGGGCTTTTTTTGTTCTCGAGCAACATTTGCAATTGTTGATATTTTTGAATATTATTGTCATAGTGAAAAAAGTCAGAGTATTGCCCATTATAGTCAGGCGTTACTTTTATGATAAAGTTTAGCGATGGTCAGCCATGCCGGACACGATGACTAAGGAGCAGCGGCATTATTGCATGTCGCGGATCAGGGGGAAGGACACACGGCCGGAGATGGTTGTGCGCAGGGGGCTGCATTCGATGGGGTTCAGGTACTCGCTGCATTCAAGGAGGCTTCCGGGGTGTCCGGATCTTGTGCTTAGGAGGTATCACACCGTGATATTCGTGAACGGGTGCTTCTGGCATGGGCATCCGGGGTGCGGGAAGTTCAGGCTGCCGCACAGCAACGTTGAGTTCTGGGCGGAGAAGATCCGCAGGAACAAGGAGCGGGACGCTGCCGAGGCCGCCGCTCTTGAGGCGCTTGGATGGAATGTGATTGTGGTGTGGGAGTGCGAGCTGTCGCCGGTGGACAGGAGAAAGACCCTTGAGAGGCTGGCCTCCACGTTAAGACGGAATGTCGAACCGGAGTCGATCCATCCTATTCCTTTGTCAGTAAGGAAGTTGTCCTTGGAGGAATGACGGCGTTACATGACCATGGCAATGGTTTGTGAATATGATTGCTTGACTTTAGTAAGCGTTAAAAAATAAGTTGGTAAAGATTTGTGAAGAATTTTCGAGGATGGTTTTTAAGGATTACTTAATAATTAGTTGGTTATGAAGTCTTTGAATGTGTCGCAAAAGTTGGCGGCGGCGATATTCATACTTTCGTCCGTGGCGAATCTGCTCGGCAAGCTTTTGGGTGTGAATATTCTTGTGTTATGCTCCAAGCCGCTGATTGTGCCGTCGCTGGCGCTCTTCTGCTGGCTGCTACTGACAAGGGAAGGCGTTCGCGGAAGGCGGGTGACCACGTTGATGCTGGCTATGGCGTTCGGGGCGTTGGGGGACATCCTGCTGATGTTCAACGGGCAGACCTTCTTCCTCGCTGGGCTTCTGGCCTTTCTCGTCGGTCACATATTCTATTTCCTGACGATTCCTGAGCCGCGAAAAGTTACAGGCACAAAGGAGGTGCTGATGAGGTTCATGATTCTGGCCATCCTGATCGCTGTCACGACCATCGCCGCCCACGCATTCGATGTCAAGGGATTCTTGGGAGGCTGCGTCGTGGTGTACGCAGGTGTGTTCGCATATGTCATCAACGCGGTGATTTTGGCAGCCGTCGAGACCAAAAACCGCCTCTACATCATGACCCTCGTAGGCTATGTCCTGTTTGTCATCTCTGATGCGATCCTTGCCGCCGGCATGTTCACCGGCATACGCCTTCCGTTGCATGGCTTCCTGGTGATGCTGACCTACATCCCGGCACAGTCGCTGATCGCCCTTTCGCTCACTTCTGTGGAGATCGGAAACCGCAAGGATCAGTCAGACCGGTGATCATAGTTATTATGGCTTTGCCTCACGAGGGGCAGTTTGTATGTCGCTGACCAAAGAAAGAGCGATGCGGATTGATAATTTCCCCGAAAATTGTTATTTTTGCATCGCAAAACACGGAGGATTGTCCGAGTGGTTTATGGTGCTTGTCTCGAAAACAAGTCGGCTGAAAGGCCCCACAGGTTCGAATCCTGTATCCTCCGCCAAATCGCTGTAATGAACTAATAGTCATTAGTTTTACTTTACTTTTTTTTAGATGCTCTTCTTCCTTGTATGATGTGCCCTACGCATTGTAGGATGATGCTTGTTACCCATCCTCCGATCTGGTATCCCGCCCTCAGCCTCCCGGCGGTGACTCTCCGAGCGTGAAAAACCCCGAATCCCGCCTGCGGCCTCTCATCTGTGCCGCTCCGAGCGTGAAAAACACCGAATCCCGCCCGCAGCCTCACGCCGCAACCTCCTTATTGCTTTACGAATATTTATTACTATATTCGTTCGATTATATTTAAGGATTACTTATCTTGCAGAAACAATTTATTGATATGTTAATGAAGAAATCATCTTTCGCCGCTGCGGTGGCTCTCGCACTGGTGCTGGCCGGGTGCTCGGGCAATGGGCCTGACGAGAACATCGCATTGAACAAGGCGGCTTACGCATCGTCAACCTATGACTACAACCTTACGGCGCAACTGGTCACCGACGGGGTCGTCGAGAGTGGGGAGCCGGCCTGGCTGAAGGTCTCCACGCCCGAGGGCGAACTTCCTCGGCGCGAGAAGGAATGGACGGTGGATGCGGGGCCATATTCAGGAAACACATTGGAAGGGTACAGCACCTTTCTTGAATATGAGTGGGGACGCCAGAGTTTTACCGCGTCTTGTGTCAGGATCCGGGGATATGTCGTCTATCAGGAACCTAGCTCTGAATGGTCAATTTCTTGCCGCGCTTCAGGCTCCGGTACGGATTTCCGTGAGGTCGGATTCATCGGAGGATCCGGGCTGCCGGGATCGCCGCGCCATCCCGAGGTGATCACCGACCCTAATAAGCAGGCTGAGACTCTGACAAGGCCGGCTAGGGAGTTGGATCTGGAGATACCTCTTGCCAATGCTGTGGATTTCAGTCGCTTCCATGTTCAGTTCGAGATGGAAGGCGCTCTTTTCTGGGTCATCAAGTCCGTGGATTTCTCCTCGGAGAAGTTCTTCGGCAGAAGTTCCGACACGGGGCCTTACGACTCAAAGGAGGCCAGGGGATTCAACGTGCTTCCTTCTGAGGTCTTTACCAGCGCATGGATGAGCGCGGACGGCGGCCCGCAGTGGATCAGCGTCGATCTTGGCTCAAAAAGAAAGTTCGACGAGATCCGGCTGCATTGGATCCATAGAGCCGAGGGCGGCTGGGTCGAGGTTTCGGACAACGCGAAGGTCTGGAGACGAGTCGCGGATCTTCCGGCGACGGATTCGCTGACATATTCATTCAAGGCGAAAGGGAACGCGCGCTATGTCCGCCTCCGCCTGACGGGAGCGGCTGATGATGGTGAGTGTCTGGCTTTGAGCGAGTTTGAGGTGTTCGGACCGAAGGTGAAAGACGGCAGGTCCGACGATGCGGAGTGGAAGCTTCAGAGAGCCTCGGCGGTGGCTTCCGGCGGTGAGGAGATCTCCTCCAATGAATATGACGACGCTGATTGGCTGCCTGCCGTCGTGCCGGGAACGGTTCTCTACAGCTACATCGCCGCCGGTGCGGTTCCGGATCCGGCGATCGCCGACAACAACCTGCATATTTCCGAATCCTACTTCAACTCGGATTTCTGGTACAGGTGGACACCTGCGACCCAGTCGCTTACCCTGTCGAAGCGCCCGGGAGACCGCATCTTCCTTACCTTCGACGGAATCAACTGGAAGGCAGAGGTTTATCTCAACGGCAACCGGCTTGGAAACATCGCCGGCGCTTTCAGGCGCGCACGCTTTGACATCACGGATCTGCTCCGGGAGAACGGTAACGTGGTAGCGGTCCGCGTCATCAAGCCGGCCCATTACGCGGCGGTAAAGGAGAAAAACGCCGAGAGTCCTGACTTCAACGGAGGTCAGTTGGGAGCCGACAACCCAACATTCCATGCGACCGTCGGCTGGGATTGGATGCCTACGGTCAGAGGCCGTGACATGGGGATCTGGAACGATGTCAGGATCGAGCGATCCGCTCCGGTGTACCTCAGCGACCCTCTGGTGCAGAGCCGCTTGAAGGACGGTCTGGCATCGATGACGGTGTCCGTCAATGTGGCCGGAGTCTCTTCGGAAGACGTTGCCGGAACCCTCCGTGGAACTATAGAAGGAATTGAGTTTAAGCGGCATATTGTCGCCAAGGCGGGGACGGTCGAGACTCTGGCATTCACGCCGGAGGAATATTCACAACTGAAGGATCGCGAGATCGCTCTTTGGTGGCCGAACGGCTACGGCGAGCCGAACCTGCACAAGGCCACCTTCTCGTTCATTCCTGACGGGGCGGACGAGGCGATGACCTCCATCGAGTGGCTTGCCGGAATCCGCGAATTCACTTATGGCGACGTGATGAGCGACCTCAAAATGTTCATCAATGGCCGCCGCTTCTTCCCGAAAGGCGGGAACTGGGGGTTCAGTGAATATAATCTCCGCTACGGAGCCGATGAATATGACACCGCTGTCCGCATGCACAGAGACATGAATCTGAATATGATCCGTAACTGGGTCGGCCAGACGGGCGACGAGGAGTTCTACGAGGCTTGTGACAAGTACGGAATCGTGGTCTGGCAGGACTTCTGGCTTGCGAATCCGGCCGACGGTCCGGATCCGGACGACAACGGGATGTTCATTGACAACGCGAGGGATTATGTCAGCCTTATCCGCAAGCATCCAAGCATCGGACTTTACTGCGGACGCAACGAGGGCTATCCTCCTGCCGCCTTGAACGATGGCCTTGTCAGGACCGTGAAGGATCTCCATTCCGACATCGTGTACATCCCAAGCTCAGCGGACGACGGTGTCAGCGGTCACGGCCCTTACCGTGCGGTCGAGCCTTCCTTCTATTTCGAGAACCCAACGTCCAAGTTCCACAGCGAGAGGGGAATGCCGGCCATCATGGACTATAAGAGCCTGTCGCAGATGCTGACATCCGGGCATTTGTGGCCTATCGATGATGTCTGGGGGCAGCATGATTTCACCAGGACGGGAGCGCAGGGAGACACGGCGTTCATCGGGATGACCCGCAGGCGTTTCGGTGACCAGGCATTGGAGTCCGCCGAGAGGTTCGCGAAGTATGCCCAATGGATCAACTATGATGGCTACCGTGCCATGTACGAGGCTAACAATGTGAACCGCAAGGGATTGCTGATCTGGATGTCCCACAGTGCGTGGCCGAGCCTCGCATGGCAGACTTACGACTATTGGTTCCGTCCGACCGGTGCGTGTGCCGCCGTGAGGAAGGCCTGTGAGCCGTTGCACATCCAGTTGAACCCGGCCACTTGCCGGATTGAGGTTGTCAACGCCAGCTGCGGTGATCTTAATAACCTTACAGCCAACGTTACCTTAGTCAATCCGAATGGTGAGGAAGTATATTCAAAAACAGCCCAGGTAAGTCCTGCGGAAGACACGACGACTCAGGTTATTGATATCGCTGATGTGCCGGATGGTCTTTGCATCGTGACTCTCTCCCTGACTTCCGCTGACGGAAAACTCCTTTCGGAGAACCGCTATTTCCGTAATTTCCGGTCCGGCAAGGACACCGGCGACTATCAGGCGTTGGTCGGCACAAAGTGGCTGGATGATTCCATGCTCAGGTTTGATTGACGGACGGGATGCTAAAAAGAAGTTGGCTGATTTTGGTAACGTGCAAAATCAGCCAACTTCTTTTTTGTATCCTTTAGTAATCCTTAAAAGATTACCTACTTGTTCTTTAACGCTTACTTAGTTTGCGTTAAGGATTACTATAAAGTCGTGAGGCGGAAATTGCGCCAGAGGACTTTGATGTTGTTGCCGTCGTGGATCTGGAGCATGATGCGGCCTGACTTTGATCCGATCAGCTCGTCATTGATGTCAACCATAGGCTCGCCGTTCAGCCATGTCTTCACATTGTCGCCCTCCACTCTTAGGCGAAGCGTGTTCCATTCTCCTTCCTTGAGGATCTCCTCCTTCTCGTCAGGAATCTGAACCAGCCAGCCACGTCCGTATGACTCGTAGATGCCTGCCGTGTCATAGCCCTTCGGAGCGACCTCGCACTGCCAGCCGTTCACGATATTGTTCTGGTAGCCGCCCTCCACGAATGAGTGGAAGAAGAGACCGGAGTTGCCGTTGGAGCACTGCCGGAACTCTACGGTGAGGTCGAAGTCCTTGTAATATTCACGGGTCCCGAGATAGCCGTAGCGGAGGTCTTCTCCGTTCTCTGTCACGAGGTTGCCTTCCTCGTCCACACCGGTGCGCATGCTTCCGAACAACTCCCATCCGTGCAGATCCTTGCCGTTGAAAAGCTCGACCTCATTGCCGGCCTTGCGTGGCAGTTCCTTGATCTTGATGTTTCTGAAAGAGGCCGGGTCGCCGTGGTCCTGAAGACAGATCACGCCTTCGTGAGCGAGACCATATTCAGTGGCGTCGCCCCATTTCCCGCTTGCCTTCCTCTCGAACCAGTCGTCCGTCCAAGCTTCGAACTCAAGGATCTTCTCGCCGTTGAGCCAATGCTCCACGTGGCCGTTGTCGAAGACGATCTTCGAGTTGTTCCATTCGCCCTGAGGGTTGACCTTCATCTTGCTGTAGTCAGGAAGATGCATCGCGTAGTCCACGCCGAGTTTCTGCCACTCTTCCAGTCTGGTAGGGGCATTGACTTCTTCCCAACCCTCATTGTCAATCAGTTGGTACTCCGGTCCGGTGACATACGGAACCTTGAATTTAGGATTCTCGACCACGTGGTAGAGCATTCCGCTGTTTCCTCCGTGCGTGAGTTTCCAGTCCCACGAGAGTTCAAAATTCTCGTACTTCTTGTCCGTGACGATGTAGCCTGACTCGTCGGCTCCCTCTCCGGAAGCCTGGATGCAGCCGTCCACGACGGTCCAGCCGTTGGTCAGAGAGTCGCCGTTGTAGTCACGCCAGCCATTGAGGTTCTCTCCGTTGAAAAGGAGTACCCAGCCGTCAGCCTTCTCGGCGGAGGTCAATGTGTTCGGTTTTGTGCCGCAGGATGTCACCGCTGTCGCTAATCCGGCGACGGCAAGTGCCAAAATGATCTTTTTCATGGTAGAAATATTAAATATACAGTTTTGTGTCATTGTGAGTGATGGTTGTAAGCCAGTCAATTCAAGTGCAAAAATATGCAAATCTCCGAACGAATGCAAATAATGCTCTGGCGCGGAGTGGCTTACTGATGGTTGAAAGGCGGCTTCCAAGCGCTTCCAGGCGTGTTTCGAGGCGCGGACAGTGTGTTTTTTTTATGTTAAAAAAAGAGAATCTCGGGGAAATTGTGTAAACTTGCAACTAATTTTTGAAAAACGGACTGTATGAAGAAGAATCTGACAAGATTTGTCTATGGCTTTATGCTTTTGATCGCCACCTCTTGTGGCAAGAATGGAACAACCCCTGATCCGGCTCCCGCGCCGGAACCTGAGCCGGAGCCGAGTCCGGAGGTGGTTGCCGACAACCTAAGCAAGGACGGAACCTCCAATTGCTATCTCATCACCAAGAAAGGCGATTATTCCTTTGACGCGACCGTTAGAGGGAACGGAGCCGCCACGGAAGGTCTTGACGCTCCGGAGAAACTGTCGCCGGCATCAGCGGCGCTGGTCTGGGAAACATCCAAAGGGATGATCACGAACGTCGCTTTCAAAGACGGGAAGATAACCTTCAAGGCGGCCTCGCAGCCGGGCAACGCTTTGATCGCGGCCTGTTCGGAGGACAAGACGATCATCTGGAGCTGGCACATCTGGTTCCCGGAGGAAGCGATCGCCACGTCAACCTCAAAGACGGGTTATGAGGTTATGAATATGAACCTTGGCGCGATGACATCCTCTTTCGGCTCGACTCCGGATGTAAGGCCCTATGGCTTGCTGTACCAGTGGGGACGTAAGGATCCATTCCCGTCCTCTCCGACTCTCACCGGGGACATCAACACGGTCGGCTCGCCGGTCTACGGGCCGGAAGGGAAGGAGGTCAAGATCTCTTACTCTCCTCGTAATTCGGTGGAATCCAATACGTTGGTATATTCAATAGCGAACCCGACAAAATGCTTTTCCAACAACGCGCAGTACGTCTCGTGCCGGGATTGGCTGAAAGCGTCCGACAGCAACGACGCCCTGTGGGGGAATCCTTATGGCTGGGAAAGGGATTCCGAGAACAAGTACCCGAACAAAGGTGCCAAGTCTTTCTATGATCCGTGTCCTGTTGGCTACCGTGTGCCGCCAGCCGATGTTTTCAGGACGTTCACCGTGTCGGGAGGATATTCAGAGAACCTGGCGGAATTCGATGTCGATGATGTCGATGGTGACGGCTTGGTCACCGCGAAGGACTTCAATTACGGATGGTCGTTCAAAATGAAGGAAGGTTCCCTGCTTTTCCCTGCCGCTGCCCGCTATGACGGCACTTATGCGATGCTGTATGGCTCCAAGAGCGGACTTTGGGGCGCCTACTGGGGAAACTCCTCCGCCAAGTCCACCGCAGCCAAGGGGCTTGGGTTCTGTGTCCTCGCCTTCAGGTGTGAGCCTACCGGAGTCTCCGTGTCGCCCACCGCGGCGGCTAGTCGCGCCGACGCCTATTCCGTCCGCTGCGTCAAGGAGTAGCGGAGTCGGACATTGTCGCTTTGCCTGGCGGTTGGCTTATTCCATGAACCTGATCATGTCCTCACGTCTTGGCTTTGCCTCCGGAGTTTCGTCCGGGTAGCCCAAGGCGATGCAGTAGAGCAGTTTGTAGCCTTGTGAGAACGCCATCCGGTCGAGATATGGCTTGGCCGATGGCGAATCGAGGAGCCAACGCGCTGAGCTTCCCAAGCAGCAGGATCCGATGCCCTTTGCCCAGGCGGCGAGGATGATGTTCTCGCCAAGCAGACCGCAATCGATCTGTGCCATGTCGTACTGTGTGTCGTAGGCTATGCAGATGACGCACGGGGCGTTCACGAAGATATTCTTGAAGCCTTTCCGCTCCGCGATCCTCGGATTGTCCTTCACCACGGCTCTTGTGATCGAGTCGATGAGGGCAGGGGAGTTGATCACCCTTATCTCATACGACTGCAGGTTCTGACCGTTCGGCGCGTTGACGCCGCATCTCAGAATGTCGTTCAAGGTCTCCCGGCTGATGACGGAGTCCTTGTAGGCGCGTATGCTTCTTCGGCTCATCATCAAGTCTGTCACGACAGTTGCGGTATCAACATTTGCCGTAGCTTCCTGCTTCTTGTTTTCGTTGCATGCCGGCAGCAAAAACAGTGTGGCGGCTATGCCTAAAAGTGTCTTTTTCATAATCGTCTTATTATCAATAACCTATTAACTGCTGTGCTGTTCAGTGCGGCCTGAAGATCCCGCGGACGAAGCGCCGTCAGTCTTCCATTTTCTGCCAACCCCGATCCGTCCCGTCTGAGCAAAAATACACTTTTTCCGAACATCATTCAAGCGCTTGCTGTTTTTTCAACGACTGTCCGATGATTTTTATTAAATGTATTCTTGTCCTGAATTGTGCCTTGCTGATTTTGAGGCAAACCTGTTGGGTGCCGAAGGCTCGTAGATCGATGTGGGCATGGCATGGTGCTTAGGCAGATTCGGCGACCGACGAGGGAACCTGCGGGAGTCTTCGGCGGGTGCGTTTTACAAAAGACGTTCAGCCCAAATGGCTTTTGAAGGCGGTGGGACTATGAATATGTTGAAAAAGTATAGGGTAAGATCGAGAGTTTTTCAGCATATTCTTTAATTGACGGCGTTCTATGCCCTTTCGCCCTGAACGTGTTTTGTAAGATTTAAGATTCTGGTGCTGATCATGTTGCCTGAATGTGCCGCCGGCCAGCGTTAGATCACTGCCGCTCATCGCCGCGGCTGGCCGCTTGGATGGGGGACTCGGAATAAAAATGCCTCTCAGGTGACTGAGAGGCGGATTTTTGTGGAGCATAGGAGGATCGAACTCCTGACCTCAAGATTGCGAACCTTGCGCTCTACCAGCTGAGCTAATACCCCGTTGGGACTGCAAAGATACAAAAAACTTCATTTATACAATGAATTTCATTCGAGAATATTGCGCAAAACAATTATTGATTGTGACAACGGATGTCCTGCGTGCGATTCAAAGTGGAGGATGGTAACACCATTATAGCAAGTTAGGTAAATTGCCTGCACGCGTGATGTCCTGCGTGCGATTCAAAGTGGAGGATGGTTACCGTGTGGAGGCAATGAATTCCTTATACTTGATGAAATCATCCGGAAGCGGCATGTCATAGACCTTGCTTCTGAGGAATGCTCCGTAATCCTTGATGTCTGAATATTTCGACTGCTCCTCCACGGTCAGAGTCTCTCCGACGCCGACTCTGATCCTTCTGTACCTCTTGTTGACAAGTTCGTGCGGAAGCTGCATCAGGCGCACCCTCCAGTCTATCAGCCCAAGATTATAGAACCATAATGAATTATGGTCGAAAAACCGGATAGGGACAATCGGAACCTTGGCTTTCCGTATAAGCCTCAGAACCGCTTCCTGCCACTCTCTGTCCTTGATTTTCATCTCTTTAAGGCTGAGGTCGGACACGGCACCGGACGGGAAGAATCCCACCGGTTCACCATCGTGAAGCCTTTCCAGAACCTCACGGACTCCCTGAATGTTCTTGGCTGTTATTCCCTTGTTCAAGTTGTTCTTCGGATTGACAACGATGAGACTTGGGCGCAGCGCTTCGACAAGGGCGAGGAATTCGGTCACCATCACCTTGAAGCCAGGCCTGATGTGTCCGATAAGGTCAATGAGAATGACACCGTCCATACCTCCGTAGGGATGGTTGCTGACCGTGATGAACGGCCCGTCGGGCAAATTCGCAAGCCTTTGCGAGCCTCCCAGTAGGTAGTTGACCCCAAGCTTGTCCAGGAGTGCGCCCGCGAAATCCGCCCCTTGATATTCATCAATCGTGTCGTAAATGTCGGACAGTGTCTTGATGGACAGGACTTTTCTTAGGAAACCAGCGACAGTGTTGCCGAATTTTCCCTTGAAAACCGGCGCAAGTTGCTCAATCTGTTCTACTGGAAGAAGAGGCATTATTTGTCTTCCCTCTTAGGCATCGGATCCATCTTGGCGTAACCCTTTGCGTCACTGATGATTGTCACCAGATAAATGATCACAAGCAAGGCCAGGATCACAAGACCTGCCACGTCAAGCGCCCTGAGGTCGATGTCCTTGCCGAATATGCTGACCACTGTGCTGAACTCCCTGAGCGGCTCTATGAATATAAAGAGAGATGTCAAGATAATGGCGATCACTCTGAACTCAGTAGGTCCAAGTTTGGCGTAGGTGAGCCTGAACTCGCTCTTGAGGTGGGCGTTCACGCTGACATTCACCGTAAGGCAAAGATAGACCACGAATATCATCAAGGCCAGATCCAGACGCATAAGGTATGACAGTCCGAGTCCGATGAACATAAAGGCTTCGTTTATGCAATCTACCGTGTGGTCGAGATAGTAACCGTAGATCGGTCTCTGGGTCTTGCGGACTCTGGCAAGAGTGCCGTCAAGGGAGTCGCCGTACCAGTTGACAACGAAGCCGAAGCAGCTGAGCCAAAGGAAGTTGACGTTCACGCTGCAGAGGATGTACCCGGCGCCGATCATGATCGCGCCAAGCGTGCCGATGAATGTCAGTGTGTCCGATACGACCCATTTCGGCTGCCTCTCGGCCAGCCAGACAAGGGCCTTCTTCTCGACCCCGTTCAGGATGGAGGTCTGTATTCTTTCCGCTTTCTTGTCTGCCATATTAATTATGTGTTAGATGTTTTTGACGTAAATCCTGGCTCTCTTGTGGAGGTGATGCTCGAATTTGCCCCAGAGATTCTGGACATTGTGGTTCTCCTCAAGCTCACGGGTGCTTTCGACGTACTTGATGCCGTTCTTGTGCATCCCGCGGCCGATCTTGGAGATGATCATGGCGTTGACACCTTTGTCCTTGTATTCATTTGAAATGGCTATCAGCAGGGCATCAATCGTGTCATTGTGGTGCAAAGCCTTGAGAATGTGTATGAACCCGAACGGGAACATATGCCCTTTGGCTTTCTGCAGAGCCTTTGACAGTGATGGAAGGGTGATTCCGAATCCGACCACCTTGTCGGTCTCGTCAACGATGACAGAGACGTAGTCCAGATTGAGGTTCGGGAAGAACTGGTCCTTGAGATCCTCGCACTGGGCAGGGGAGAGCTCCGAGAATCCGTGCAAGACAGAGTAACATTCGTTCATCACACGGAATATTCCGTCGGCATATTTGTGGAGCAGCTCATTCTTGTTCTTGTAGTCGCCTTCCTTGAGATTGTAGCGCTCACCGATCATTTCGGCGAAGTGGAAATAACGGTCAAGATTGTCCGGAACAGTGATCTTATATTCCACGAAATCAGTCTCTTTCGAGAATCCTTCTTTCAGGAGCATCGGCTCGTAGTAGGGAGCGTTGTACTTTCCGTAGGCGGTGGGAAGTTGGTCGAAACCTTCGACAAGAACTCCGGAGATGTCAAACTCAAGGAAACCGACAGGGCCTTCAATGATCTCCATTCCTTTCTCCTTGCCATATTCCTTCACCCTTTCCATCAGGGCGTGTACCACCTCCTGTGATTCGATGAAGTCTATCCATCCGAAACGGCATATTCTCTTATCGACTTTCTTATTGTACTTGTAGTTGATGATCCCGGCGACTCGTCCGACGATTTTTCCATTCTCATCGTAGGCCAGCCAGTACTTACCCTCACAAACCTCGAACGCCCTGTTCTTTCCCGGCGTCAGAGTGTCCATGTCCATCGACTCGATCTGAGGGACGTAGTACTTGTTGTCCGCGTATAGTTCGTTAGGGAACCGGACAAAACGTCTCAGATCTTGCCTGCTTGTCACTACTTTGGTTGTAATAGCCATTATTTCTTGTCTTAAACCACAAAAATAACAAAAAACGACAAATATTCCTTTTTTTAGGGATTACTTAGAGCTCCACTTTTTCTAATGAGCGGCCGAGCGGCTCCGGTTGACGACTGCCACTCCGCTGAAAACCATAATGATGGCTACTATTTTCTGCCAGGTCATCGTGTCCATCCCGCTGATGACGCTGAGCAGGCAGGCCAGAATCGGCTGAAGGTAGGTGTACATCGCCACGATGGTCGGGCGGACGCTTTTCTGGCCGACCGGAATCAGAAAGTATGCGACAAAGGTGGCAAAGAAGATAAGATAGCCTATCTCAAGGGCTTGCGGCAACTTGATGGCGGCGTAGTCGGTGTGGAGCAGATCCTCAAAAGACAGCGGCAGCGACATCAGAAGCGAGAAAAGAAACATCCACTTCATAAAAGTGACCACTGAATATCTTTGAATCAGCGGCCTGAACGCTCCGAGGTACAGCGAGAAGCTGATGCTGTTCAGGAACAGCAGAATGAACCCTAAAGGTTGTGTGGCCTCGACCCCATTGTGATTATGTACGGAATTGAATATCAGGAATATGATTCCGATGAAGCTGATTCCTACTCCGGCGGCCTTCTTCGCGGTGATAGGCTCTTTTACGAATATGAACGCGAAGAACATGGTGAAGATCGGGCCGAGTGTTCCGATGATGGACGCGTCTATGGTCGTGGCCATCGTGATGCCTTTGAGGAACGTGTATTGGGTGATGAACAGACCGAATATGGATGCCAACGCAATCTGTATCAGATCTTTGATCGGGACTTTCTCTTTAGGCGTGAACAATGAGATCAGCCAGAACAAAGCTGACGCTCCGATGGCTCTCAGCGTGAACAATGCGATAGGGGAGACAACCGCCGAATTGGAGATGTCCTTTGTCAGTACGATGTTGACACCGAAGATCGTGTAGGCCGCCAGCAGTGCCAGATGCCCTTTCAGATTGCCGCCCGCCATTCCATTCCGATTACTGTTCGCCATAGCCGTCCTCCGAGCATTGCGGGCATATTCCTTTAATAAGGTAGTTCGCCGTGGTTTCTGAATATCCCGCCGGGAGCGTCACAGGGGGGATGTGGATGTCCTCAAGGCAGAAGGTGCGGTGGCACTTCTCGCAGAAAAAATGCACGTGCGCGTCCTCGTCGCGCGCTGAGTCGTGGCTCAGGCAGAGCTCGTAGCGGGTGCCGTCGCCGCCGTCCTCGATCGCGTGGACAAGGTGGCTCTCCCTGAACAGGATGAGGCTTCTGAATATTCCTGATTTGTCGATGGTGCCGATCTTGTCCTCCAGCTCCATAAGGCTCAGCGGACGGCCCTCGGTAAGGAGCGCCTTTGCCACAATCAGCCTGTTGGCCGTGGTTTTCACCCCGTGCCTTTCAAGCAACTCTGTCAGGTCTATGTTCGGCATATCTCCTATCTGTTTTTATATTACGCATCGCAAATTTACTTAATTTTTTGAAGTATTGTATTCCGTTCGATAGAATGACAGGAGCGAAGCGACAAGTCGGCTTCTGCCGACCGGCCATAGGCCGAAATCCTCCAAAGGGGGTGCAGGGTGTATATGTTGCAAATTTTGGTTTGACCAAACCAAAATTTGCAACCAAGTTGCAGAAATGATTATCGACCTTTGCACCGTTGAAATCAAAGTCAAAGAAAGAATATGGAGAAGGAAAACAAAATCAGATTCGCGAGAATCATTCTTTCAGCCGCCCTGCTTGGCGTGGCAGTCTTGGTGGAGAAGAAGCTCGACCTCTGTGTCTGGCAGCTTCTCTTTGTTTATTTAATCCCTTATCTCATCGCTGGTTACGACACCTTGCTTGAAGCTGGAGAGAAAATCGTCAAGGGCGACTTCTTCGACGAGGACTTCCTGATGAGTATCGCCACCATTGGCGCTCTCTGCATCGGGTTCCTTCCCGGAGCGGAGACACAGTTCCCCGAGGCTGTCTTCGTGATGCTCTTCTTCCAGGTCGGAGAACTGTTCGAGGACATCGCCGAAGGCCGGAGCCGCAAGTCAATCTCGGCATTGATGGACATAAGACCGGACACGGCCAATGTTGAACGTGACGGGAAAGTCTTGACAGTCAATCCAGAAGAAGTCAAAGTCGGCGAGACGATCGTTGTGAGGCCTGGAGAGAAGGTTCCGATGGACGGTTTAGTCCTCGAAGGAACCTCAAGCCTTAACACCGTGGCCCTGACCGGAGAAAGCGTTCCACGGAGCATATCTAAAGACGATGACATTATCTCTGGTTGCGTGAACCTTACCGGAGTCATCCGCGCGAAAGTCACGAAGGCTTTCGGTGAGTCAACCGCATCCAAGATCCTTGACCTTGTCGAGAACGCTTCCGAGAACAAGTCCAAGAGCGAAAGCTTCATCTCAAGGTTCGCAAAGATCTACACCCCGGTTGTCGTGATCGCCGCATTGGTGCTGGCTTTCATCCCGCCAGTCCTCTCCGGAGATTTCGGCGGCACTTTCGCCACCTGGCTCTACAGGGCTCTGACATTCCTGATCGTCTCCTGTCCGTGCGCCCTTGTGATTTCCGTTCCGCTCTCATTCTTCGGTGGCATCGGCGGAGCGTCATCCAAAGGAATCCTGATCAAAGGTTCCAACTATCTAGAGGCTTTGGCCAAAGTCGGAACGGTTGTCTTTGACAAGACCGGCACACTTACCGAAGGCGTGTTCGATGTGACCGCCGTGCATCCGGAAAAGATTGACGGGAAGGAGCTTCTGCATCTTGCGGCGCACGTGGAGAGATATTCCACCCACCCTGTGGCCATCTCGCTGAGGAACGCCTACCCCGGCGAGGCTGACGGATGCTCGGTGGAGAATGTGGAGGAGGTCGCCGGTCAAGGAGTGCGCGCGCTGGTGAACGGAAAGACTGTCTGCGTCGGCAACACGAGGATGATGGACGCTGCCGGAGCGAAATGGAAGCCTTGCGAGAAGAACGGAACCATCGTTCATGTCAGCGTGGACGGCGACTATGTCGGTCACATCGTGGTCTCTGACAGAATCAAGGCTGATTCCGCCGATGCGATCAAGGCTCTCAAGGCCGAAGGCGTCACAAAGACTGTGATGCTCACCGGAGACAAGCGTGAGGTCGGTGAATATGTCGCCTCGGCCATCGGGCTTGACGAGTTCCACGCCGAACTCTTGCCGGCAGACAAAGTCTCTGAGTTAGAGAAACTTCTTGATAATAAGCCGTCCGGAAAGACGCTCGCCTTTGTGGGTGACGGCATCAACGACGCTCCGGTGCTCGCAAGAGCCGATCTCGGAATAGCGATGGGCGGACTCGGATCCGATGCCGCGATAGAGGCCGCCGATGTGGTCTTGATGGATGATAAGCCGTCAAAGATAGCCCTTGGCGTGAAGATCGCCCGTAAGACCCTCCGTCTGGCAAGGGAGAACACCTTCTTCGCCATATTCATAAAACTTCTCGTCCTCGTCCTTGCCGTCCTTGGCATCGCCACAATGTGGATGGCCGTCTTCGCCGATGTCGGCGTTACCGTCCTCGCTGTCCTGAACGCGATGCGCGCCCTGAAAGTTTAGGAATATTTCGGATTCCCCTTACTCTGCGTCGTCCTCCGGCTCAAGATGCAGGGAAATCTGTGTCTCTGATCCAAACTCCTTGCGTAAGGCCGCCTCGACTTTCTTGGAGATGTCGTGCGCCTCTTTCAGTGATATCTCAGAATCCAGCACAAGGTGGCCTTCCATTATTATTCCCGGCCCTTCGCGTCGTGTTTTAAGCTCGTGAAGATCGACCACTCCTTTGACGGATTTGGCCGTGGCCTCGATCTTTTCCTCCACATCGTCCGGAAGTGACACATCCAGAAGTTCCTTGATAGCCGGCACAGACATCTTCACCGCCATCACAAGTATGAATATGCTGATGACGCAACCTGTGATCGGGTCAAGAATGACGAATTTGTCACCAAGGAATATGGCTCCCGCGATTCCGAGCAGTGAGCCAACGGACGAGAAAGCATCCGAACGGTGGTGCCAGGCGTTGGCGATCATCATCGGGCTGTTGAGGGCTTTTCCTTGGATGATTGTGTAGTGGTAGAGCGCTTCTTTAAAGATTATTGAGGCCACGGCGGCCCAGAACGCTATCATACCAGGCGAGCTGACCTGCTCCCCGCCAAGGATGGCCTTGATCTTCCCTATGCCGCCGGACATCAGGTTCGCCGCCACGACAATCAGCATCAGGCTGATGATCAGCGTTGCGAAGGTCTCGAACTTGCCGTGGCCGTAGTCGTGGTTCTTGTCTCTTCCCTTGGATGAGATCTTCACGAACACTATCACGATGATGTCGCTCAAAAGGTCTGACAGCGAGTGGATACCGTCGGCGATCATCGCCGTGGAACGCCCCATGATCCCCGCAAGGATCTTGAAGACCGTAAGCACGATGTTGACCACCGAACCGACCAGTGTCACGAAAGTCACTTTTGATGTCCTGTCCATTATGAGTATCGTTTTGGGAATCTGAATATGATCGAGAGACATGCCACCGCACATAGCACGAATGGATAGAAGAGGCACGGGATGATCTGCGTGGCCGCGATGCCGGCGAATCCTGAGGCCATCAGCAGCTGCGCTCCGTAGGGGATTATGCCTTGCACGATGCAGGAGAACGTGTCCAGCAGACTGGCGGATTTCCTTGGGTCAACGCCGAATCTTCCGGTGATGTCGCGGGCGATGTCTCCCGTTGTCAGGATGGCTATCGTGTTGTTGGCCGTGCAGAGATTCGACAGTCCGACGAGACCGGCGATGCTGAATTCGGCTCCACGTTTGCCTTTGATGCCTTTCGTAAGGCCGCGGATGATGAAATCCAGGCCTCCGTTATGCCTGATCAGCTCCAGCATCCCGCCGGAAAGCATCGTCACGATGATCAGCTCACCCATTCCGCCGATTCCGTCCCCGACACTGCCGAGAAATCCGAGCCACGTCATCCCGTCCAGGAATCCGATCACGGCGCTCAGGACCAGACCGATGCCAAGCACCACAAGCACGTTTATCCCGCACAGCGCCAGCACGATGACCGTCAGATAGGGGATCAGCTTGACATATTCGATCTGCCCGATCTCCGGGGTGGCTCCGTGGTTGAGACCGATGATGAGATAGATGATCGTGACAATCACCGCCGCCGGGCCGCAGATCCAGATGTTGGCCTTGAACTTGTCCGACATGGAGCATCCTTGTGTCGTGGTCGAGGCGATGGTCGTGTCGGAGATAAAGGACAGGTTGTCGCCGAAGAAGGCTCCGCCGACAATCAGTCCGGTGAGCATCGCCAATGAGAGGCCGGACTGGCCGGCGATTCCGGATGCGATCGGTACAAGGGCCACAACGGTACCCACACTGGTGCCTATGGACATCGAGATGAAGCACGACGCCAGGAACAGCCCGGCGAGCAGCCATTTGCCCGGCAGAATTGTAAGAGTGAGATTGACAGTCGCTTCCACGCTTCCGATCGCTTTGGCGGTGGTGGCGAACGCCCCCGCCATCACGAAGATCCAGATCATCAGCAGCACGTTCTTGTTGCCCGCACCGCTTGAGAATATGCTTATCCTCTCACTCACAGTGCCTTTCGTGATCAGCATCGCATAGACCGACGCGATCAGGAACGCCGAGGCGATCGGCACCTTGTAGAAGTCGCGCGCCACCAGCGATGACACCAGATAAGTCACAAGAAAAATAGCCAACGGGCTAAGTGCCAGCCAGCCGTTCATTTTCAGTCTGTTGATAGTTCGTTCCATAATACTTTGCAAATTTAGTAAATTACAGAATAATATCTATCTTTGTCTAAAACCAAATACTATTTGAGATGAATAAGAGAATTTTACCATTCGCCGTCGCCGCGCTGGCACTGACCTTGGCTTCCTGTTCTGACAATGAGACTGAGGTCGTCACTTTTGCCAACACTTACGAGCAGACGCTCGCGCAGAGCGACTCCGCTTCGGTGCAGATAGTTCATTCTGTCGAGTACTACAAGAGCTTCGAGGGCGGCAACGCTTTGAAGAAGAAGATCAACAACTCTATCGTAAAGGCTTGTTTCGGAGATCGATATGACGGTTTTTCGGTGGAGGAGGCTTCCGATGCCGTGTCGGACACGTTGATGGCCAACTACCAGAGGGAGGCGGGTAGTGTCTACGACGATGCCGTTGCCTATGCCAAGGAGATGAAACTCGACCATTACTATGACCCGGCGATGACCTGCAAATGGTACTACACCGTTCAGGGAAGGTTCGCGGAAGGGTTCATGGATCTCCAGACCTACCAGGTGTACAGCGAGAACTACCTTGGCGGAGCCCACGGAATGCATTATCTGATTCCGGACATCATCAACCTGAAGACTGGCGAGATCGTGACGGAAAACGAATTGTTCAAGCCTGGCTATGTCGCTCCGGTAACGGAATTGATCAAGTCCAAGCTTGCGTTGGACAGGGGAGTTGAAGACATTAATGAAAGTGTGATGTTCATTGAAGGCCTGGTCCCTAATGGACATTGCGGTGTGTCAGGCGCGGGAGTGACTTGGTACTACCAGCCTTACGAGATCGCGAGCTACGCTGAAGGCATCATCGAGGTCACGGTCTTCTGGATTGACCTGAAACCGTATCTCAATCCTGAATTCGTGAAGTTCTAGACGGTCTCCAGCTCGGCAAGGTTGCCGGCGATCCAGACAGTGTCTCCAGCCCGGAATCTGAAATCAGGTTCCGGGTTTGTTATGAAGTCATTGTCCCTCAGGACACTGATGACCATGCAATGATACTTCCTGAGGTTGATGCCGCGCAAAGTCTTGCCGGTCAGGAAAGAGTCCTCGGTAAGCACCTCCGGGACAATCCGGAAGCCCCAGCCCGACCGCATGGTCGCGGATTCTGGGATGATCGCCGAATCCAGCATATTCCTTAATGACTCCAGTTGCGCGGTGGTGCCGATCGCGAGCATCCTGTCTCCCGGGAACAGCACCTCGTCGCCGGATGGCACGATGATATTCAAGGATCCTCTTGCGATCTTTATGATGTTGGCTCCTGTCCGCGCCCTGAACGGAATGTCCTTGAGTGTCTTGCCTGCGTAGGTCGAGTTCGGGCTGAGTGTCATCGTCTCCGTGTGCACGTCGTAGTCGGCGAGCTTCTGGCTGACGGAGGACGCGATAGGCTTGCTGCGGCGTTCGTTTTCTTCCTTTTCGTTGTAGTTCGAGAGGAAGCGCATCTCAAGGGCGGAGTACTTGTGGAGGGAGCGTCTGGCGAAGAGGATGAATATGATGCCGGCGATGAGGATGGCCAGCACCGTCCATCCGGCAAGCTCGAAATAGGACGAGAGGACTCCAAGCACTATACCTACGGCGAGAAAGGATCTTGCCAGGATCAGTCCGATCAGAGGCCAGATGTTGCTTGGCTTCTCTTTCAGCAGCTTCGGGGCCGACATGCTGATGGATCCCGTGTGCACTCCGAGTCCGAAGAGGAATGGTACCATTACTATGAGGGTTATTCCGACCTCTATCATCTTCTGGACATTCACTCCAAGTTCCGGAAGGAATCTGGCGACCGCCGGTCTTAGGTACAGTTTCGATCCGATGTAGATGGCTATGATGATGACTCCGTAGAGGATGATTCTGGTAAAGTAGGCGTTAAGTAGGGATTTCCATTCGCTGCTCTCGGCGGCGGTGTGTCTGCCGGATGAGTCGTCCGTCTGCCTGAGCCGGTTGATCCAGGACGGCGGAAGTCTCTTGTTCAGAAGATTATAGCAAGGTGTCGCCAGCTTGATCATGAACGGTGTCGTGAATGTCGTGATCACCGAGACGGCGATGATCACAGGGTAGATAAAGTCCCTCATCACGCCCAGCGTGCAGCCGACACCGGCGATGATGAATCCGAACTCTCCGAGTTGAGCGAGGCTGAATCCTGTGTGTACGGCGTTGTCAAGCCCGTTGCCGGTAAGGATGATACCAGCGCCTGCGAACACGATGTGGCTGATGATGACGATCACCGCAAGCAGGAGTATGATGCCCCAATGCTCAATGATCACCGACGGGGCGACCATCATCCCGACGGAGACAAAGAATATCGCCCCGAAGAGGTTCTTGATCGGTTCTACGATGCGGTCAATATGCTCGCTTTCAGCTGTTTCTGCAAGGATGGATCCCATCACAAACGCTCCCAGAGCGGAGGAGAAACCGACTGACGTGGCCAGCGCCACCATTCCGAAGCATAGTCCGATGCTGACAATGAGCAGGATCTCGTCGCTGAGATATTCCTTGGCCTTCTTGAGCAGTGTCGGGATGATGTAGATTCCGACGAGGAACCAGAGAATGAGGAAGAAGACCAGCTTGGCGATGTTCATTATCAACTCTTTGCCCGCGAAGGATTGGGAGACGGCCATAGTCGAGAGGAGTACCATCAGGAGGATGGCGATCAGATCCTCCACCACCAATGTGCCGAACACCACACCGGCGTAGGGCTTGTTCTTCAGCCCGAGATCGTCGTAGGATTTGAGTACCACCATCGTGGAGGACATCGACAGGAGTCCGCCGAGGAAGACGCTTTCCATAAAGCTCCATGAAAGGGCCTGTGCGGTGACGAAGCCGATGATGAACACCCCGACGAATTTTACCGCCGCCGTGACGATGGCGCTTCCGCCGACCTTGAGTAATTTCTTGAAGCTGAACTCAAGACCAAGTCCGAACATCAGGAATATGATGCCTATCTCCGACCATTGGTGCATGGTGGCCTCGCTGGATATTCCAGGAAAGAAAGTCACGTTGGGGCCGATGAGGAAGCCGGCGAGGATGTAGCCCAGGATGAGAGGCTGCTTCAAGGCTTTGGAAATTATGGTGAACACTCCCGCCGAGATCAGTATCACGGCGAGGTCACGGACTATGTTCAATTCTTCGGACATCGTTCTTTGTCTTGGTTGGACGTGACAAATTTACAGAATAGATTGGCTTTTTGTTCATGGAGAAGGCATATTTCACGAATTTTGTGTAAGTTTGCCGACCGAAACACAAGTCTGATGACTGGAAAGTGGTTTAAGTTAGGTAAAAGATTCATCGAGTTTTCCGCGTCGAGCCTCCTTGGAACGATCGTGGACACTTTCGTGCTTTGGGTCTGCTCCAAGTGGCTTTTCAGCACTTATGTGGGCGAGTACATCATCTCGCCGGCCATCTCTTTCGAGTGCGCCGCCGTGACCAATTTCGTCGTGGCCTATTTCCTTATCTGGAAGGACAGGGTGTCGCGCCGTACCGCAAGGTCGTTTTTCCGTCACCTGGGCGGCTACAACCTCTCCTGTGTCGGTGCCTTTCTTGTCAAGATGGCCTTCCTGCTTCTTATACAGAAAATGTTCAAGTGGAATGTCGTGTGGTGTAACCTGCTGGCGCTGTGCGTGTCCGGTGGCCTGAACTTCTTCATGAACGAAAGGGTCATATTCCGTAAGAAAAAGGCTCTCCCACCGCCGCGCGAGGAGAATTCCTGACCGATAGCCCGCCGCGCGTCTGATTCCGGAGAATCCACCGTGACTCCGCTGGCGCTGTTTGCGGCGAATCCCGCCCGTAGTGTCACATTTGCGACTCCGCGGGCGGCTTTTACGGTGAATATGTTCCCGTCTAATGTTGAGTCTGCCGATGCATAAGAACAGAGTCTGAACCATAAACCTCCGGCATAGTTTCTAAAAGATTTATTGTATTTTTGCACTATGGTTGAGACAGAAAACACGACCGAGGTTCTGGAAGTCGCCTCGATAGCCGGGCACATCCTCCTTGAGAACGGAGCGGAAATCTCCCGTGTGGAGGACACGATGGAACGGATCGCCTCGCATTACGGGGTGGATTCCGGCCATTTCTTCGTGCTCAGCAACGGCATATTCACAACCGGCTCGCTTGGTAGGTACGCCAACGTGGAATTCATCCCCATACGTGGAATACAGCTCTCCAAGGTAGTGGAAGTCAACAAGCTGAGCTATGAGATCGCCGCCGGGAAACACACTCTCTCCCAGACCCGCGAGCGGTTGGAGGCGATAAGGACCGCCCCTCCGAAGCCCGCTTGGGAACAGATTCTCGGCTCGGCCTTCGGAGCCGCCGGATTCTGCGCCGTGTTCGGTGGCGGCTTCATGGACTGCGCCGCCGATTTCGTCATCGGAGCCCTCCTCTATGCCTTCTGCCTCTTCGTAAGCGGCTCGTTGTCGAAGATTGTCGGCGGCATCTGCAATGCCCTCGTAGCCACCGTCCTGTGTCTCGTCTCTTTCCGTCTTGGCTTCGGCGAGAGTCTCAGCAACATCATCATTGGTGCCGTGATGCCCCTGATTCCGGGAGTTCCGTTCGTGAACGGTGTCAGGGATCTGGCGAACTCCGACTACATCGCCGGCCTTACAAGGATGACGGACGCCATGCTCGGCTTCATCTGCATAGCCCTTGGTGTCAGCATCAGTTTCGTGGCCGACGGATGGCTGTTCGGCGGGATGATCAAACTCAGCGGTATGACAGTGAACCCTCAGACCGCAGGTATCCTTTGGCAGTGCCTCGCCGCCTTCATCGGGACCTTCGCTTTCGCCATCCTCTTCGGCGCGCCGAGAAAGCAATACTTCTCCGCAGGAGCCATTGGCGCGATCGGCTGGGTCATCTACCTGATGCTCACGAGATTCTGCCACTTCGGCCCCACAGTCTCGATCATAGCTGCGACCACCGTCATCTGCATCCTTTCCCGCTTCACCGCAGTCAAGGACAGATGCCCAAGCACCGTCTACCTCCTTTGCGGAATATTCCCGCTCGTCCCCGGCGCCGGAATATTCTGGTTCACCTACTACCTTGTCTCCAGCCAGTTCTTCCTCTCCGCCTCAGCCGGCTTCACCGCCGTCAAGGCCGCCATCGCGATAGTCCTGGGCATAATCATAGCGATGGAACTCCCTCAAAGAGTATTCTCCGGCAGAAAGTAAGTATCACCCCGTCATCCTTCCGGGTTGAATGCTAAACCTCATCCTGTTTGACACGCTAAATCGCTTGTCTTGCCATGTCCGTTGCCGGCACACCTTCCATGCGTGGGTGGCGGATTTAAGGATTTGCGGATAAGTGGTCGGGATGTGTTAAAATCTGAAAGAAATTTTTGAATATTTAAGAATTTTCGTAACTTGTAGCCGTAATAACACAAAAACTATAAAACTGCTATAAGTTATGTCGGAAAAGAAACTTCTTTTGGGTGACGAGGCTTTGGCTCTTGGAGCGTTGCACGCGGGGCTTTCCGGCGTGTATGCCTATCCCGGCACGCCTTCGACTGAGATCACGGAATACATCCAGGCTCACCATCTTACCAAAGAGCGCGGAATCCATTGCGACTGGTCTTCCAATGAAAAGACCGCGATGGAGTCGGCGCTTGGCGTTTCATATTCGGGTAAGCGCGCGCTCGTGTGCATGAAGCATGTCGGGATGAACGTGTGCGCCGATGCCTTTGTCAATTCCGCGGTGACCGGAGCGAACGGTGGTCTCGTGGTCGTGGCTTGCGATGATCCGTCGCAGCATTCCTCGCAGAACGAGCAGGATTCCAGATTCTACGCTGACTTTGCAATGATGCCGTGCTTTGAGCCGTCCAACCAGCAGGAAGCCTATGACATGGTGCGTGAGGCGTTTGACTATTCCGAGGCCAATCATATTCCTGTACTGATGCGGCTTACTACCCGCATGGCGCACTCCAGGGCTGTCGTGGAGGCTGGGGAGATCCGCCGGGAGAACGAGCTTCACTTCCCTGACGAGGCTCACGAGAAGAATTGGGTGACGCTCCCGGTCAACGCCAGGAAGCGCATCCTCGGATTGGCCGGTGAACTGATCGGCTTTGAGAAGGACTCGGTTGCCTCAAGTGACAACAGCTATGTTGACGGGACCGACCACAGCATGGGTATCGTTGCCTGCGGCATCGCCTATAACTATCTGATGGAGAATTATCCGGATGGATGTCCTTATCCGGTCCTCAAGGTCACGCGCTATCCGTTCCCTAAGGCTCTCGCCAGGAAAATGGCGGAGTCGTGCGGCACCATTCTGGTCATGGAGGAAGGCCAGCCGCTGATCGAGGAGCGTCTCCGCGGCATCCTCTACGATCCGGAGGCCAAGGGAGCCACGATCATCAAAGGCCGTCTGGACGGCACTCTTCCGAGGACGGGCGAACTGAATCCGGACAGCGTACGCAAGGCTCTCGGGCTTGCGCCTGCGGAGACATATTCAAAATCAGAAGTCACCGTTCAACGCCCTCCGGCACTCTGCCAGGGCTGCGGTCACCGCGACTTCTACACCGCACTTAATGTGGTACTTAAGGAATATGCCCCTTCGGCCCGTGTGTTCAGCGACATAGGCTGCTACACGCTTGGCTACATGCCGCCGTTCAACTCCTTCCAGACCTGTGTGGAGATGGGTGCTTCCGTCACGATGGCGCTCGGGGCCGCCAACTCAGGCGTGTGGCCGGCTGTCGCCGTAATCGGTGACTCGACCTTCACCCACAGCGGTATGACCGGTCTTCTGGATTGTGTCAATGCTGGGGCGAGCGTCACGATCTGCATTTCCGACAACCTTACTACCGGCATGACCGGAGGGCAGGATTCCGCCGGCACAGGCCGCCTTGAGGAGATCTGCAAGGGGCTTGGAGTCGATCCTGCGCACATAAGAACCATTGTTCCTCTCCCGAAAAACTATCCGGACATGGAGAAGGTCATCGACGAGGAGATCAATTACAGCGGCGTTTCGGTCATCATCTGCCGCCGCGAGTGCATACAGACCGCCAAGCGCCACGCCGCCGCGGCACGCAAATAGATTTAAGGAGTAACTGTTATGGCAAAAAAAGACATCATACTTTCAGGCGTTGGAGGACAGGGGATCCTCTCCATCGCTACAGTGATTGGTTGGGCGGCGCTCGACCAGAACCTTCACTTGAAACAGGCTGAGGTGCATGGCATGAGCCAGAGAGGCGGGGATGTGCAGAGTAATCTGCGCATCAGCACCGACACGATCTGGAGCGACTTGATTCCGGAAGGGGAGTGCGATCTGATCCTCTCCCTGGAGCCGATGGAGGCGCTCCGCTACCTGCCGTGGCTTTCCAAGGGCGGCTGGATAGTGACCAACTCCACACCGTTTGTGAACATTCCGAACTATCCTCCTGTCGAGGAAATCACCGCTGAGCTTCGGAAAGTCGGCAACGTCATCACCCTGGACTGCGACGCCATAGCCAAGGAGGCGGGATCGCCTCGCAGCTCGAACATGGCTCTTCTTGGAGCGTCGGCTGCCGTCATGGAGATACTTGAGCCGGAGAAGCTCCGCGAGGGTATCGCCAGCGTGTTCTCCCGCAAGGGCGACGCGGTGGTGGAAATGAACATCGCTGCCTTCAATGCCGGCCTTGAGGCCTCCAAGAACTTCTCGAGATGAAACCGGTTTCCAGACAAGTTGTAGATGAGGTTCTCCGGAGTCTTGACATCGCTGACATAGGTCACGCGACAATCCGTCAGTGCGTCAATGTGTCCCATGAGCTGGAAAGGATCTCCGGCGAAAAGTTCGTCCATCTGGAGTTCGGTATCCCTGGCCTGAAGGCCTGCGGAATCGGCGTAGAGGCGCAGATGCGCGCCTTGGAGGACGGCGTGGCCTCTGTCTATCCTCCGGCCTGCGGAATCAAGGAGATGAAGGAAAACGGCTCCCGTTTCATCAAGGCCTTTGTCGGTGTTGACATTTCCCCGGAAGGGATCGTGCCGACGGTAGGCTCCATGCAAGGATGCTACAACCTCCTTTTGGAAAGTGTCCAGGCAAATCCGGAGAAAGACACGGTCGTCTATCTGAATCCTGGATTCCCGTCGCATTATGGCCAGGCCAAGGTGCTTGGCGTGAAGTCAAGGATGTTCGATCTCTATGATTTCAGAGGCAAGGCGTTCAGGGAGAAACTTGAAGAGGTGTTCGGGGACGGACGAGTGGCCGCGATAGTATATTCAAATCCTAACAATCCGTCCTGGTGCTGCCTGACGGAGGAGGAACTCAAGGATCTCGGAGAGCTTTGCACCAAGTACGATGTGATCGCCCTTGAGGACATGGCCTATCTATGCATGGATTTCCGGAAGGATCGCTCGGTGCCGTTCCAGCCTCCGTTCCAGCCGACGGTGGCGCGCTACACCGACAACTGTGTGCTGATGATCTCCGCATCCAAGATATTCAGTTACGCCGGGGAGAGGATCGCGATGGTGGCGATCTCCGACAAACTCTTCAATCGTGAGTATCCCGCCCTTCGCGAGCGTTACGGCATAGGCCGCTTTGGCGACAACTTCTCTCTGACATACATCTATGTCAACTCGTCAAGTTGCTCACATTCCGCTCAGTACGCCTTCGCTAAAATGCTCGGAGCGGCGGCGGACGGGGAATATGACTTCGTGGGCGAGATGCGTGAATATGGCCGCAGGGCTACAAGGGCCAAGGAGATATTCCTTCGTCATGGCTTCCACCTTGTGTATGAAAAGGATCTGGACGAGGATGTGAGCGACGGCTTCTTCTTCACGATCGGCTACAAGGAAATGACAGGCAGCCAGCTGCTTCTGAATCTGCTCCGCTGCGGAGTCTGCGCGATCACCATGGTTTCGACAAGAAGTTCCCGTGAGGGGATCAGAGTCTGCGTGTCGCTCCTGAACTCCGAGAAGGATTTCCGCGGCATGGATGAGAGGCTTGGAGCGTTTGTAAAGCTTCAAGAACTTGGTAATTAATTATTTACTCAAGTTTCGCATTTGCGAAGCACCACTCTTCTTCACTGCTTGCAGTGAAAGCAAGTCCCTCCCCCGAGGGGAGGG
>OGRD01000084.1_pt1 | contig 69255 bp, 61 predicted proteins | sample 1553441 | NCBI WGS metagenome assembly OGRD01 (sample SAMEA2580106, study PRJEB22360) | human gut metagenome | biome: human gut; feature: human-associated habitat; material: faeces | place: Denmark | collected 2008/2010
GCTAAATGATGTTTAATATTTTGTCAGAATTGTCCAACAAATGGGTAACGCATCAAAGCCGCTTCCCTAGATGGGGCAAATCGGTGGAACCGTTTTCGCTTCCTGACTCTCCCCGCCCTTAAGCCAACCTTCCTTTATGTTACGATTACCGTTTTTATCGGCGCCTGCCGCGTCATGATCCAGCCGATGCTTATGACGGGGTATCAGCCCTGGGGCGTCACCTTATCCTATTATATGTACAATGCCGGCTATAACGTCGGCAACGTCGGCTTAAGCTGCGCCCTTGCCTTCGTGATGACCGTGTTCATCGGCCTCATCGCCTTTGGGCAACGTCGGCTTTTAGGAGAGAAAAAATGAAGAAACCATCGATGCAATTCGCTCCGGGGACGGTTGTTGTCCCTAAGCCGAAGAAACGCTATATCGGCTCCGCCGTTTACTACGTTTTCGGCATCCTCCTCGCCGCGATTTTTGTTTCCCCCGTCCTTTACATGATCGCCGCGAGCACAAAAAATGACGACGTCCTCGCCCACCAATCCGGAAGTTTATTGATGTTTTTGCCTAGCTTTGATTTTGCGGCCTGGGGAGAAAATTATGGGGCGGTTTTTGGAGAAGGGGGCATCTTCCGAAACGGATTATTGACCCTAGGATATGCTGGAATCGTCATCGTCTTGAACGTTTTAATCAACGGACTTGCCGCCTATGCGATTGCCAAACTCCATTTCCCAGGGAAGAAATTGCTCCGTTTCCTGATTCTTTTTCTCATCATCGTCCCCATTGAGACTTCGATCATCCCCCTTTATACGATTTGCTATGACGTATTGGGACTAAAGGGGAATGCCTCGGTGCTTAGCTTCCTTTTGCCTTCTTCGATTTCCATCTTCAATATCTTCCTCTTTATTCAATTCTTCTCTTCCATCCCCTCTTCCTACGAAGAAGCGGCCCGGATCGATGGGGCGAGCACTTTGTCGATTTTCTTCCGCATCATCGTCCCCCTTTCCCGTCCTATCATCGCGACGGTTGCCGTATTTTGCTTCATCGGGGTTTGGAATGATTATGTCTGGCCGAGCATGGTTTTGCCCCAAGAGTTCCAGCCGATTCAAAGCGCTCTTAACGGCTTCCAGTCCCGCGATTTGCCTACCGGAGCCAAGATGGCTTCCCTTGTCGTCACCTCTTTCCCCATCTTCGTTTTGTACGTCGTCGCCCAGAAATACATCGTCAAGGGCTTCGGCGCCGGAGGATTAAAATTATGAAAAAGAACTGCCTTATCCTTGCTTTGCCCTTGCTTTTAGCTTCTTGCATCTCGCCTTCTTCCCCCTCTTCCTCTTTTACCCCCTCTTCTTCCTCCTCCGTTTCTACCGAGAATCCCTCTACGTTAGTTCATTACGCTTTCGACGAAGAAAAAGGGGAAACCACCCGCGATTTAGCTACAGGCAAAGACAGGCCCATCGAATACATTTTCTCTTCTTCGAACCAAGCAAACCTTCTTAAGCCTTCTAACGATCCCATCCGGAGGGAAGGGGTGAAGGGAAAATCCCTTTATATGGATGGATTTAGCAACGCGATCCTCGATAACGAGTTTTCTACCCCCAAGGAGGCGATCACTTTTTCTGCCTGGGTTGCTCCCCGCGGATTTGAAAACCTCCCTAATTACGGGGCAGGGACTCCAGGAGAAGGCCATCCCCGCATGACCGCCCTATTCTCCAAAGGGGACATCGAGCTGGGGGAAGGGTTCCTTTTTGGATATGGACGTCTCGGATTATGGGGGATGCAGCTCGCCCTCCATTCTTCCCTCACCGGGGAAGATTTCGTCGTCGGCTTCTACGATCCCCTTAACGCGATTCCTCTTTACCAGTGGAGTCATCTATCCGCGACTTTCAATGGCAAAACCGGTTACGTCGCCCTTTCTTTCAACGGGAAAATCGCCTACGAATCGATCATAGAAGAGTTGAAGGGCTGCACGTTGATTCCTTCCGGGTATCCCTTGTTCATGGGCAAATACGTGAACCCCACCGTGGAAATGGGCTTTGAACGTCAATATCCTTCCGGTCTTGTCGATGAGATGAAAATCGTCGGTTCCAGTTGGAATCCCCGCCAAATGAAGGAAGAATACCTTTCTTCTTGCAAAGAAGGCGTTCACCCCGAACTATCCTTTGATAACGTGAAGGAAGACCGCGCGGTTTATGAAGGCGACCGCTATCGCCCCATCTACCACGCCCTCCCCCCGGCCGTTTGGATGAATGAGCCCCATTCCCCCTTCTATTACCGGGGCCGTTACCACATTTTTTACCAGCATAATCCCATCGGACCCTATTGGTCGCAAATCCGCTGGGGACATTTAGTCAGTTCCGACATGGTTCACTGGGAAGGGGTCAAAGACGCCGTCGCCCCCACCAAGGGCATCTGCCCCGAAGGCGTATGGACGGGCGGAGCGGTCATCGGACCGGATGGAACCCTAACGAGCATGGCTAGCGATCACCGCCGGCACGAATCAATCCTCGTGGAGCGGCCAAAATATCGCGTTTGCCCATGCCAAAGACCCAAGCGACCCCAATTTAGAAGAATGGGTTGTGGAATCCACCTGCGTCCTCACCCAGCCTAATGACGATAGCCAAGGCGAACGGGACCAGTTCCGCGATCCTTTCATTTGGGAGGACGATGGAACGTATTACATGCTCGTTAGCACCTCGATCCCAGGGCGTGGGGGAAGCGCGAACGCCTATACCTCGAAGAACATGCGCGATTGGGAATATCGCGGCTACGTTTTCGAATGCGATTACGGCCTTTATCCCGAACAAGGCGCCCATTGGGAATGCGTCAACCTCCTTCCGATTTCAACCCTAGACAAGAAGAAGACGAAGTGGATTCTCTTCGACTGCCCCCAATATACGGTCGATGGGTATGTGGTGGATTGCTATTATTGGATCGGCGAATTCGACAAGGCCTCTTGCCGCTTTCTCCCCGATGATCCCAAACCCCGCCTCTTCGATTACGGCAAAGGAATCTATACCGGCCAAACGGGATTCACCTTCCGGACGGAGGAAGAAGTGGCATCGGGAAAAACCCGTTACGAAGAAGGGCGGACCGTTTTGTTTAGCCTCGCCCAAGGAAAGGCCGCCGGAAGCGGGCACAACAAGAATTCGGGTTGGGCCCATAACATGGCCGTTCCGCTAGAACTCTATTTAAGCGAGGATCACAAAGACGTTCTTCGCGAGCCGATCGCCGAGCTTTCTTCCGCGGAAGGAGAAACGCTTCTAGATGCATCCGGTTCCTTCTCTTGCGCGGAAATCAACGAAAAACTTTCTCCCCTTCAAGGCGATGCCCTGCGGATTGAGCTAGATTTTAGCTATGAACTTCCCACGGAAGATTCTTCCCTTTCCTTCCAGGTCCGCTATAACCCCTATGTTTTAAATGGCATCACCGAGCATACGGATCTGCGTTTTAATCGGTCCGGGATGTTCGTCGACCGCCTCTCTTCCTCTGCGATGAACGTCGACAAGGCCGATTCGTGGACCTATCCCGCTAAACCGGGAAAGCACCACCTCACCGTCTTGCTAGACCGTTCCATGGTGGAAGCGCATTTGGACGGGTCCGCATCGTTTACGACGCGCATCTATCCAAAATTCGGGGATTCGAATGGATTGCATTTCCTAGACGACAACGCTTCATTAGTCGTGGAGAAAATGACCGTCACGGAGATGGAAAGCGTCTATTTTGACAAGACGACCCCAAGTTATTATGGCAATTCGACCTATCTTGCCGAAGGAGGCACTTTGCAATGAAAAAAACATTCTTTTGGCTCACCCTGCCGTTTTTAGCTCTTTCTTCTTGCTCGGATCACGCCCCCTCCTCTTCGAATTCGGAAGAAAAAGAAGAGCCCCTAGCCCCTAGAGGCATCCTCAACGGGGGATTTGAAGCTTCTTCCTTAGAAGGATGGGAAATCCTTTGGGGAAACGCCTATGACGACGATTCCGTGTCTTCCTCCTCTTTTTTCCGCTTCTCTTACGACGAGAAACATCAAGAAATCTCCCGGGGGAAGGAAGGGAATTGGTATTTGGACGGACGTGGGTTTGACGGAACTAGACGCGGAGATCGAACCGGGGCCATCCGTTCCTCGACGTTTGTGATGGGTTCTAGCGGCGATCTTTCCTTCCGCTTGGCGGGAGGGGCCCTGGTGACGGGGCGAGGATCCACGGCGAAAAAACCGGAGGAGAAACGCTGCTATTTGGGCGTTTACGATGCGGAAACGGACGAATTGATCGCCAAGCAATACAACGATTATTTCGTGGAGCAGACCGACCCTTACGTCTCCGCCGATAAATACGAGGCGGGGGTTTATAGCACCGATAATTTTGCTTCTTATTCCCTCTCTTTGCTGGATTATGTGGGAAAGGAGCTTTACCTTCAAATCGTCGATAACGATCCCTCTTTCTATTACGGCTACCTTTCCGTGGACGACATCCGCGTGGATTTGGAAGACCCTCAGCCCCTCGGCCCTTCTTACGTGAAAACCCCCATTTATTCCGAGGATGTGGAAGCTCCTTCGATTTATGAAATCAAAAACGGCGGCTTCGAGACCGGAAGCCTTGCTGGATGGGAAGTCCTGGAGGGGGAAGCCTTCTCTAACGACGGGGTGAACGCCGAATCGACTTGGTGGAACGAAAACATCTCTTATTCCCGCGACGGCTCCTACCATTATGGGCATTATCGCCCAGAAGCAACCGGAAGGATGAGAAGTTCCTCCTTCCTTCTTGGCGGATCCGGGTTCGTTTCCTTTAAATTGGGCGGAGGGATGCATCAAGACCTTTGCTATTTGTCTTTTGTCCTAGAAGGAGAAAATGGAAGCAAAGAAGTCGCCCGCTTTGCCAATTCGAAGTATTGGAATTTCCAGTTCCCCTACGTTGAAAACGGGATGCGGCTGCTCAACATGAATCTCTATGTTGCCGATCTTAGCCTATATCTCGGCCAAACCCTGCACATCGAAGTCGTGGATTTGGATGCTTCTAGCGATGAATTAAGCGCCTTGACCCTCGATTCCATCCAAACTTATTACGATAAAAAACCCGAATTCTATGCGGAAAACTATTTTCAGGCGAAGAATTCGATTCCCCTGGAAGAATATGTAGATTCCCCGTATCAAGTTCTTAACGGCGGATTTGAAACCGGCGATTTGACGGGCTGGGAATTTTCTTCGGAAGGAGAGGCTCCCGGAGAAGTCCTAGAAGCCTCGCTTTGGTGGGGGAAACACGCCTATAACAACAAAGGACGTTATCTTTATAGCGGAGAAAAGCGGGAATCCGGGAAAGGAAAGCTCCGTTCCTCCCCCTTCCTTTTAAGCGGAACGGGCCACATCACCTATTCGCTAGGTGGGGCCAAGGATCCGCGAAAAGTCTATTTGTCTTTGCTGGACGCAGAAACCGGAGAAGAGCTCGGCCGATATGGCAACCCCTATTTCAATGATCTTGGGGAAGGGTCAATCAACAAAGGATCGAACCTCATGAACCTCCTCCCTTATGATTTGGACGCCTCCTCATTCCTAGGTCGCCGCCTTTGCGTTGAATTGGTGGATTCTTCCTCCTCGGATTGGGGGTTGATGGCGTTTGATTCCCTTTGCACGTATCATCCTTCCCTTGTCTCGATTCCAGAAGGCAGCTATTCTGCGAAGAATCTACTTTCCCCCGTCCGCGGGGAAGGAGACGAATTTGAAATCCGCAACGGCGATTTTGAAACCGGCGATTTGACAGGCTGGAAGAAAGAAGGGGGAATTGGCGAAGTGGATTCCTCTAGCGTCTACTGGCAGGAATTTTATTCCTTCGAAAAAGAGGGCTCCTATTTCTTCTCGGGATGGAAAGGGGACGAAAGGCTTTCGGGCAGCCTCCTCTCCTCTCCCTTCCAAGTGAATGAAACGGCTCGCCTCACTTTCCGCCTGGGCGGGATGAAAAACGCGGATCAATGCTATCTATCCCTCGTGGACGAAGAAAGCGGGGAAGAAGTCGCCCGTTATGGCAACCCTCGCTTTAACGATTCGCTGCGTTATCGCTATAGCTTCCCGGGATGCGGGAAGGAGAACGTTTTGTCAAAAGAAGGCGAATACATGGCGAACCTCGCCCCTTACGTCGCGGATTTAAGTGCCTTCAAAGGACGAGTTCTGCGCGTGAAACTCGTCGATAATGCCTCCAGGGATTGGGGTCTATTCTTCGCCGATGATTTCCGAAGCCATTACGAAACGCTAGAAGAAATTAACGCCTCTTATTTCCCGGCAATCAATCTCCTCGCATAAAGTTCAAGCCTCTGTTCCGCAGGGGCTTTTTTTAGGGCGATAGGAAAAAATAGACTCGCCTTTTTCTCTTAGGATGGCATCGGCGAACAAGGGAAGTTAGTCTACTATTAGTCTACTTTTTAGTCTACTTTTCACGATATTTTCAATGATTCCTTCGATGCCATCGACGTTATGCGGCTTTTTGGAAAACAGGCGATTTCGTAGACCAATCCAAAGGGGTTCGAAGCCTAAAACTGACCCTTAAAACCCTAAAAATATGTACACTGTATAAAAAATAAGTGAAAACGCCAAGACTACTAAATAAACTTTCATTTACTATACACTGTATAACCGTTTGTAAACGCTTCCATGTGGCATGTAAGCGATTTCAGTATCAATATATCGGTATCAATATATCGGTAAACATTTACCTAATGTTGATAACGCTCTAAACTTGTCGCGGTTCGAGGCAAGAACCACGATTTGAAGAAAGGAGGAAAGACCATGAAAACCTATTCCATGAACCAACTGGAACGGTATCCCGTCTACTTAAAATATTTTAAGGAACTCCAAGAAAAAGGAGAGGAAACGATCTCTTCTCCCCGCATCGCCGCAAAGCTCGGCTATAGCGAGGAACAAGTCCGCAAAGATTTGCAGAACGTCTCCCTAGAACCGGGTCGCCCCAAGAAAGGAAGAAGCGTCCGCCAACTCGTGAACGATATCGAATCCTTCTTAGGCTACCGCGATTCCACTAGCGCCGTACTCATCGGCGTCGGTCATATGGGTGGGGCTCTCATGAACTTCCCCGCCTTCCGGGAGATGGGATTAGAAATCCTAGCAGGATTTGATTCCAATCCAGAAAAAATCGGCCATAAAGTGGGAGAAAAAGAAGTCTATCCGATTTCTAGACTCGGAGACCTGATCCCCCGGCTCAATGCCCATATCGCCATTATCTGCGTCCCTGCGTCGCAAGCGCAGCAAGTCGCCGATGAAGCGATTAAAGCGGGAGCCAAAGCCCTATGGAACTTTGCCCCGACTCACCTCGATGTCCCCGAGAACATCGTCGTGGAGAACGTCAATCTCGCGTCGTCCCTGGCGGTATTGAGCCACAAACTCAACATCGCTTTAGCCAAGGAGGAAAAGTGATATGGCTAATGAAAAGAAACCCGTCGTTAAAAAAGAATTGACCCCGGAAGAAGCAGCCGCCAAAAAGGCCGCTGCCGAAAAAGAGGTCGATGAACTCGTCCAAAAAGGCTTAAAAGCCCTCGACGAATTCATGTCCTTCGACCAAGAAAAAATCGACTACATCGTGGCAAAGATGTCCGTTGCCGGTTTGGATCACCATGGCATCCTCGCCCGTAAAGCGATTGAAGAAACCCATCGCGGCGTCTTCGAAGACAAAGCGACCAAGAACCTCTTCGCCTGCGAATATGTCGTTAACAATATGCGCCACACCAAAACGGTTGGCGTCATCTCCGAAGACCCGGTCACCGGCATCACCGAAATCGCCGAGCCGTTAGGCGTGATCGCTGGGGTTACCCCGGTCACTAACCCGACCTCGACCGTCATCTTCAAATCCTTAATCGCGATCAAAACCCGTAACCCGATTATCTTTGGGTTCCATCCGGGTGCGCAAAATTGCTCCAAAGCCGCGGCCATCGTCATGCGCGATGCCGCCGTTGCCGCTGGAGCTCCGGAAAACTGCATCCAATGGATTGAACATCCTTCTCTCGATGCCACAACCGCTTTGATGCACCATCCTGGCGTTGCTACAATCCTTGCTACCGGTGGCAACTCCATGGTCACCGCCGCTTATAGCTGCGGCAAACCCGCGCTTGGGGTTGGAGCCGGTAACGTCCCGGTTTACGTGGACGAATCCGCGGATATCGACCAATCCGTCAACGATATCTATCTTTCCAAATCCTTCGATAACGGCATGATCTGCGCTTCCGAATCGGCCATCTTCATCCACGAAAAGGTCTATGACCAAGTGATCGAAACGATGAAGCGTTATCATATTTACTTTGCTTCCGAAAAAGAAACGAGAATGCTTGAAAAGTATATGTTCGGCGTCACCAAAGGGTCCGAAGATGTGGCTAGTGCCCGTCTTAATCCCGCGGTGGCCGGCATGAGCGCCTTCAAAATCGCTGAGAATTCGGGTTTTGCAATCCCCAAAGAAGACCAAGTCATCGCCGTTTTGTGCGACACGGTCGGGGTTGCTGAACCGATGTCGAGAGAAAAACTCTCCCCGGTTCTCGCCATCTATAAAGTCAAAGATGCAGCAGAAGGCTTTGCCAAGTGCAAGGAAATGCTCGAATTTGGCGGCCTTGGCCACAGCGCCGGCATCCATTGCCACGATCAAAAGATGGCGGATGAATTCGGCGACAAAGAACCGGCCATCCGTATCATCTGGAACTCCCCGACTACCTTCGGCGGCATCGGAAACGTCTATAACAGCTTCCTTCCGTCCTTGACCCTTGGTTGCGGTTCCTATGGCCATAACTCGGTCGCGGGAAATACCTCGGCGATCAACCTCATCAACGTCAAGCGCGTCGGCAAAAGGAGAAACACCATGCAATGGTTCAAAGTCCCGCAAAAGATTTACTTCGAACGCAATTCGATCCAATACTTAAAATCGGCCAAAGACGTCGATAAAGTCTTCATCGTCACCGACCATTCCATGGTCCAACTCGGCTTCCTCAACAAGATCATCGATCAGCTTATGGCCCGCCGCAACCCGGTCACCTATCAGCTCTTCGCCGAAGTCGAACCCGATCCCGATATCACGACGGTTCGCCGCGGCGTTGAACTCATGAAGGAGTTCCAGCCCGACACGATCATCGCTTTGGGAGGTGGCTCCGCCATGGACGCCGCCAAAGGCATGTGGATCTTCTACGAACACCCCGAAGTCGACTTCAACGACTTGAAGCAAAAGTTCATGGATATCCGCAAACGCGCCTTCAAATATCCGGAGCTAGGCCGCAAATCCAAACTCATCTGCATCCCGACCACCTCGGGCACCGGCAGTGAAGTGTCCCCCTTCGCCGTCATCTCCGATAAGGCCAACCTCAAGAAATATCCGCTTACCGACTATTCCTTGACCCCCTCGATCGCGATTGTCGACCCCGAATTCACGACCAACATCCCGCCGCGCTCTACCGCCTATACCGGCATGGACGTCCTGACTCACGCGATCGAATCCTATACTTCGGTTATGGCCAGCGACTTCACGGATGGGTTGGCTCTAGAAGCGATTGAGCTCGTCTTCACCTATTTGCCCCGCGCGGTCAAAGACGGCAAGCACGACCTCAAAGCCCGCGAAAAGATGCATAACGCCGCCACGATCGCCGGTATGGCCTTCGCCAATAGCTTCCTTGGTTTGGTCCACTCCCTTGCCCACAAGATGGGTGGCGAATTCCACACGATCCACGGTCAAACCTGCGCGATCCTTCTCCCCCACGTCATTCGTTATAACGGACAGCAGCCGACTAAACTCTCAGTCTGGCCGAAGTACGAAGAATATCAATGCGATTTGAAGTACCAACGCATCTGCCGCACGATGGGCTGGGATTGCCCAAGCCGCGAAGACGCCCGCAACGTCTTGGCCGATCACGTCATGGAACTTGGCAAAGAAATCGGCATCGATATGAATTTCGCCTCCCTTATCCCCGACGAAGCGTTCTATAATAGCAAATTAGAGGAGATTGCATACCTTGCCTATGAAGACCAGTGCACCCCGGCGAACCCGAGAGAGCCCATGGTCGAGGACATGATCCAAATCATGAAGGATGCCTATAAAGGGAATTAATGAAATCGATTGAATTAGCCATCTGTGTCGGCAGCTGCTGCCATCTCAACAATTCTCGCGGGGTGATAGAGGCCTTCAAAAAAGAGTTGAAGCGCCTTCATCTCGACGAGAAAGTGATCCTCAAAGCCAGTTTTTGTCTCGGGGATTGCCAAAAAGGCGGCGTGGAAATCCAGGTCGGAAATAAGCGCATCCACGGGGTGAAACCCGAAGACTGCGAAAAAATCCTGAACGAAGAAATCCTGCCTCAACTCGACTGATTCGAAACGGGGAGGCCCCCAAAACGGGCCTCCTTTTGCCTTATAAGGAGGGAAGATGGACTACCCATTACGAAGCTTAAAATCGGATTGCAGAACCTGTTATAAATGCATCCGTCATTGCCCCGTGAAGGCAATATCCTTTCACGACGGGCAAGCCCATATCGAACAATCCGAATGCCTTTATTGCGGCTCCTGCTACGAAACTTGCCCAAGCCACGCGAAAGTGATCCGCGATGATAAGCCGCGCCTAGATGAACTCCTAAAAGAAGGAGAATGCTACGCTTCGATCGCCCCAAGTTTCCGAGCCGCTTTCCCTCGCGTTAGCTTCGCTTCCCTTCAAAGCGCTTTACGTCAACTAGGCTTTCAAGACGCCGAAGAAACTTCTCGAGGAGCCCGCTTTGTTTCCAAAGCCTACGAAGAAATTTTGCCGAATTACGACGTTTTGCTTTCTTCGGCCTGCCCTTCCGTTAATTTATTGCTAGAACGTCATTATGCGGATTTATTGCCTTGCCTTGCTCCCGTTTTTACGCCCCTAGAAGCCCATTGCCTGGATATCAAAAAACGTCATCCGAAGGCCAAAACGGTTTTCTTCGGCCCCTGCATCGCCAAAAAGGAAGAAGCGGACCGTCAAAACAATTCCTTGGATTTGGCTTTGACCTTCTTGGACTTAGAAGCCCTTCTTCAAGAAAATCATCTTGTTCTGCAAGAAGAGCAAGAACCCCAAGGACCCTTGGAACGGCTTTACCCCGAAGAAGGGGGAATCTTAGCCACGATGAAGAAAGAAGAGCCTGGATATCGTTATCTTGCCTTATCGGGAGTGGAGACGATCATCGAGGCGTTAGAAGAAATCCGCGCGGGGAAACTCCATCATGTTTTCTTAGAGCTTTCCGCTTGTCGCGGGTCCTGCCTTAACGGCCCCGCGATGCCAAACCGTAAAGCGGGGGCTGTGGAATCTAAAATGCTTTTAGAAGAATTTGGCGGACAGGGTCATTTCGATTCCAAGGAATATAGAGCAAAAGATATAAGAAAAGATTTTAATGGCTTCCATGGCCATAAACCTTCTTTTAGCGAAGACCAAATCCAAGAAGTTTTGGAACGAATTGGGAAACATAATAAGCAAGATGAACTCAATTGCGCCTGCTGCGGGTATTCTTCTTGCCGAGAAAAAGCAATCGCCGTGCTAGAAGGCAAGGCCCAGGTAGAGATGTGCCTTCCTTATTTGATGGAAAAAGCCAAAAGCGTCTCCGCCCATATCTACGAAAATTCTCCTAACGGCATCTTAACCGCTTCCAAGGAATGGAAGATTGAACTCGCCAACCAAGCCGCGGAGAAGCTATTTGGTATCTCCAAGGAAACGATGCTAGGCAAAGACCTTTCCGAGCTGATCCCAATGGAACTCATCGCTGACGCGGTAGAAAAAGGAAGAGCCGAAAACAAGAAATTGAACCTTGAATCGGGGAAAGTCGTCGAAGCCACCGTGCTTTTCTCCGAAAAATATGGAACATTAATGGCCATTCTCCACGACCGCACGGAACGCGAAGCGGAGCATCAAGCCAATTTAAAACGAAGAAAAGAAGCCACAAGCCTTGCCAACGAAGTCATCGAGAAAAACATGGCCGCGGTTCAACAAATCGCCCAATTGCTGGGAGAATCCGCCGCAGAAACGAAAATCGCCTTAACCCGCCTAGAAGCTTCCCTCTCCCCCAAGGAGGACCATGGAAAATAACGCCTCCCTTTTAGAATGGGGATATTTAAGCCTGAACCATAAAGGGGAAGAGCTTTGCGGGGATCACGTCGCTTCGGCCAAATCCGAGGACGGAGCCTTGACGTTAGTTTTAGCCGATGGACTAGGAAGCGGAGTCATCGCCTCCATTTTATCGACCCTAACTTCCACGATGCTTTCACGAATGATTGAAGAAGGGATTCCGATGGAAGAAGCGGTCGCAACGTTAGTTCGCACCTTACCTGTAGCCAAAGACCGCGGGGGCGTAGCGTATTGCACGTTCGACGTTCTGCGCGTCGAGAAAGATTTTTCCGCCACTCTCTATTGCTTCGATAATCCCGAACCGATTGTTTTACGGAAAGGAAAAGCAAGGAACATCGAATGGAAATCCCTAAATTTAGAAGGAAAATCCGTCGCATTTGCTTCCTTTTATTTGGACGTCGAAGACGAAGTGACCCTCTTTACGGATGGGGCGGTTTATGCGGGAGTCGGAGAAACGTTAAATTTTGGCTGGGGAAGAGAAGAAATCAAAGAATACCTCGAAGGACTTTGGAATCCACTTACCAGCGCCAAAAACCGGGCGACGCTTCTTGTAGACCATTGCCGGCTTCTTTATAATTCGAGGCCGGGGGACGATGTGACGGCTTTGGTCCTCACTCGTCGTAAGACGAGCCCTCTGAACATTTGGGTGGGTCCGCCCCAAAAGAAAGAAGACGACGAAAAGTTGCTGAAAGAATTCTTTTCTCTTCCGGGGCCGCATGTCGTCTGCGGAGGGACAAGCGCGACGATCGTCGCTAAATACCTTGGCAAAGAAGTCATTGGGAGTTTGGATTACGAAGACTCAGAAGTCCCGCCGACTTCGCAAATTGAAGGGGTAGATCTCGTCACCGAAGGGATCATCACCTTGAACAAGGTTCTAGAAATCCTTCAAGACTACAAGGGGAAGAACGAACTCTATTTTGAATGGAGCTTCCGTCAAGATGGAGCCTCGCGCCTTTCTAGGATGTTGATCGAAGAAGCCACTTCCATTCATTTCCGGGTAGGGTGCGCTATGAACCCCGCCCATCAGGATTCCCCTGCCCTCAACATCAAAATGAAAATGTTCGTCATCTCTTCCCTTGCCGAGGAATTACGTTCCCTCGGGAAGGAAGTAGAAGTTCTTTATTATTAAGGAGTCGTTTGTTATGGCTATAGAAAATCGATTCGATACTCTCGTCCAAGAGCTGAAGTGGAAGGTTTTAACCGCGATTGCCCGTGGATATTGGGATGGGAATTTAAGCCCCGAAGAAATCGACGCGATTCCTTATTCCATTTCCCCGGGCCCAAAAGCCACGATGCGTTGCTGCATCTATAAGGAAAGAGAAATTGTCCGGGAACGCATTAAGATTGCCCTAGGCGGCGATTCCAAAAACGCGAATTTATTGGAAGTGATCCAGGCTGCCTGCGACCAATGCCCCTTTGGCGGCATCACCGTCACCGATTTATGTCGCGGCTGCTTGGCTCACCGCTGCGCCCAAGCCTGCCACCGCAACGCGATTAGCTTTGGCTCCGACTTGCGCTGCCGCATCGATAAGAACCTTTGCGTCAACTGCGGACTCTGCGCGAAATCCTGCCAATTCGGCGCGATTGTCAACAACAAACGCCCCTGCGAATCCGCCTGCAAAGTCAACGCGATCCATCCTGACGTTAACGGCATCACCCAAATCGATGAGGAGAGGTGCGTCCGTTGCGGACAGTGCTCCTACGCTTGCCCCTTTGGCGCCATCATGGATAAATCCTTCATCACGAAGGCCATCGATATCATCCGCGGAGCAGAAGGAGGCAAGAACTACAAGGTCTATATGATTGTGGCTCCTAGCATCGCCAGCCAGCTTCGCTTTGTAAAACTCGGCCAAGTGGTCACGGGAATCAAGCAACTTGGCGTTCAAGATGTGGTAGAAGCCGCGCTCGGCGCGGATATCGTCGCGATGAATGAAGCTAGGGATTTAGCAGAAGAAGGAATGTGCACCTCTTCTTGCTGCCCCGCCTTTGTCATGTATGTCAAAAAAGCCTTTCCCGAACTCGAGGACAAGGTTTCTAAAAACCTCTCTCCGATGGCAGCGATTGCCTGTTATATCAAGAAAAACGACCCCACGGCGAAAACGATCTTCGCGGGTCCTTGCATTGCCAAAAAGATGGAAGTCACCCGTCCGGATAGCGCCCCCTATATCGACTGCGTCATTACCTTCGAAGAACTTCAAGCTTTGCTAGATAGCCGCGACATTAACCTCAAGGAATTGGAGGAATCGCCTCTAGACAATGCTTCCTATTTTGGGCGCATCTTTGCCCGTAGCGGTGGACTTTCCGAAGCGGTTTCCGAAGCCTTGAAAGAACAAAATATCGATTTTGAGGTAAAACCGGTCGCCTGCTCGGGACTCGATCAGTGCAAAGTGGCCTTGACCCAAGCCAAGACGGGACGTTTGCCAGGCAATTTCATCGAAGGGATGGCTTGCCCTGGCGGCTGCATCGGCGGACCGGCGTGCTTAACTCACGAACTTCGGGCCCCGGCGGATGTGGATAAATACGGCAAATTGTCCTTAGAAACCTCCATCCAAGGCGCGGTCGATTCCATCATGGCCGATCCCAAAATTGCCTCGACGAAAAAATAAGGCGTCTTGTGCCTTGCACCCGCATAAGTCGCGGGGTTTTTTACCACGAAAGCCAATTGGTTGATTTTATAGGCTAGAATAGAAAAATGCATATAGTTGCAAAAATCTATTCTATACCCTTTTTCTTTGAAACTATTTGGTCTAAGATAAAATAGAAAAGTACATATAGATGCAAAAATCTATTCTAGGAGACGAATATGGAAAGAAACTTCTATTTAAATAAGCTCATTGAAAAAGAACACAATGGAATGATCAAGGTCATTACCGGCATTCGTCGATGCGGCAAATCCTATCTTTTGAACACTTTGTTCTACAACCACCTTCTATCGGTAGGGGTGCCGAAAGACCATGTGATTCGCTTCGCTTTCGACTCGGCTTCCGATCTAGAAAAGATGGGAGAAAGCTACGTCGACATGGGAAAGGGAAAACGGGGTGCAGACCCTAAGAAATTCCTTTCTTACATGAAGCAAAAAATCTCCAGCGACGGACCCTATTATTTACTATTGGACGAAGTTCAGCTATTGGACGGGTTCGAATATGTGCTGAATGGCTATTTACGGGAGCCGAACCTCGATATCTATGTGACGGGAAGTAACGCGAAATTCCTCTCGCAAGATATCATTACCGAATTCGCGGGACGGGGAGACGCCATCCATATGTATCCTTTGAGCTTTGCGGAATTCATGACGGCTTATTCGGGAGACCGTTATGCGGGCTTAACGGAATACATGCTTTACGGCGGCCTTCCTCTTGTCGTTTCAAAGAAAAACGATGATGAAAAAGCATCGATGCTAGAAACATTGTTCCAGGAGATTTATCTTCGAGACATTTATTTACGGCATAACGTTAAAAACCAAGATGAACTCGAAGATTTGTTAAATGTAATTTCTTCTGGCATTGGTTCATTGACCAATCCGGAGAAACTCAAAAAAACGTTCCAAAGCAGGAAAAATTCCAAGATTACCTCCGCGACGATTAAGAAGTACCTCGGGTATTTGGAGGATAGTTTTCTTGTCGAATCCGCATCCCGTTACGATATTAAAGGGAAGGAATACATTGAAACTCCAAAAAAATATTATTTCTCCGACCTCGGACTTCGGAACGCTCGATTAAATTTCCGCCAATTCGAGGAAAATCACGCGATGGAAAACGTGATTTACAATGAACTCAAAATGCGGGGATATCACGTGGATGTAGGGGTGAATTTCGTTTCGGAAAAAGATGCTAACGGAAAACAGATTCGGAAGGCATTAGAAGTCGATTTTGTCTGCAATAAGGGCTCAAAACGTTATTACATCCAATCCGCTTATTCCATACCGAATGAAGAAAAGCGAAATCAAGAAATTCGACCGTTAAGGAAAATCGACGATTCTTTTGCCAAAATGATCATCACCAAAGATCCCACTCCGCCTCGTTATGACGAATATGGAATTCTGACGATGAGCATTTATGATTTTCTTTTAAATCCCGATAGTTTAGGTAAACTAGGATAATGGTCTAGAATAGAAAAGTGCATGTAGATGCAAAAATATATTCTAGAAAATAAAAAGATTCGATGAATTCAGAAGATTGTATGGGGCTTTCAAATCCCATTCGCCTTCCTTTTTTTCTTTTTATCCCTTTCTCGGAAAAGAGCTGGCCTTCATTACCGATAAACTTAATTTCTATTAACAAGTATAGGAAAAACATTCGATAACATCGGACTCTTTCGGTTTATCGGTAATCGGTAAAAGTTCCTTTTCAATTGGGATATTGCCCTCTAAAATATTTCTTGTTGTAATGTAAACACGCCCGCGTGTGAAACGCAGGAAGGAAAGGAAGACATGAAAATACGCTCCGAAGTCGTTAAGGACGTTCAAGCGATCTGCCGTTCGATGAAGGACGAGCCGAGTCCGCTGATGATGATTCTTTCGACCGTTCAGAAAAAATATGGGTACATCCCCCTCGAAGTTCAGGAAATCATTTCCGAAGAAATGGATATCCCCGTCGCTGAGATTTATGGCGTTGTGACGTTCTATTCGTTTTTCTCCCTCGCCCCAAAAGGCAAATACGTTATTGGAGTTTGCTTGGGCACGGCTTGCTACGTCAAAGCGGCCCAAGACGTCTGCGATGAATTCGCCAAAGACCTAGGCATTGGCCCGGGCGAAACGACCAAAGATGGCTTATTTACCTTAGAAGCACTCCGTTGCATGGGCGCCTGCGCCCTTGCCCCGGCCTTATCGGTCAACGGCAAAGTCTACCCGAAGGTGACCCGCGAGCAAGTCAAGGGCATCCTCCAAGAATACCGCAAGAAAGAAGGAATGGCTTAATATGGAACGTTTAACCTCCCTCGAAGCCTTAGAGAAACGGATCGAAGGCTGCTCGAAATGCTTCGAAAATAAAATCTCGGGAAATGATGGCAAACGCCATGTCCTTGTTTGCGGTGGAACCGGCTGCTTATCCAACCATAGCGAGGCGATTATCGCCAAGCTCAACGAACTGATCGCAGCCAAAAATATCGGCGATAAAGTGGAAGTCAACCACGTTGGCTGCTTTGGCTTTTGCTCCCAAGGCCCGTTTGTTAAGATTCTCCCGGAAGATACCTTGTATCGCATGGTGAAAATCGAAGACGTCGAACAAATCGTCGAAGAAGATTTAATCGGGGGGAAGGTCTGCGAAAACCTTCTTTACGTCGACCCCCATACCCATGAAAAGGTTCAACGCCAAGACGATATTAATTTCTATAAAAAGCAAGTTCGCGTCGCGTTGCACGGCTGCTCGACGATCAATCCTTATTCCCTGGAAGAATCCCTAGGATACGATGGATTTAAGGCCTTGGAAAAAGTCTTAAAAACCATGACTCCTCAGCAAGTGATCGACGAAGTAGTTGCCAGCGGTCTCCGCGGACGCGGGGGCGCGGGATTTCCCACGGGAAGAAAATGGCAATTTGCCGCCAACGTCCAAAGTGATCAAAAATACATCGTTTGCAATGGCGATGAGGGTGACCCCGGCGCTTTCATGGATCGTTCCATTTTAGAAGGCAATCCTTTTGAAGTCATCGAAGGCATGATGATCGCCGGCTACGCCTTTGGGGCGAGTCAAGGTTATTTCTATGTTCGCGCCGAATATCCGGTCGCAGTGGAAAGGCTAAACAACGCGATTGGATTGATGGAAAAGGCAGGGCTACTTGGCGACCATATTTTAGGAACGGATTTCTCTTTCCATGCCCATCTTCGCCTAGGGGCTGGTGCCTTTGTTTGCGGCGAAGAAACCGCCTTGCTCAATTCGATTGAAGGGAAGCGCGGCATGCCCCGCCCCCGTCCTCCTTTCCCAGCGATTTCAGGGCTTTGGGGCAAACCCACCTGCGTCAATAACGTCGAAACCTTAGCCCAAATCCCCTATATCCTTCGCGTGGGCGCCGCGGAATATTCTAAAATCGGTACCCCAGGATCGAAAGGAACCAAAGTCTTCGCGCTGGGCGGCAAAATCAACAATGTCGGCCTCGTCGAAGTTCCGATGGGAACGACGTTAAGGACGCTTATTTATGATATCGGCGGAGGCATTCCCAATGGCAAAAAATTCAAAGCCATCCAAACTGGCGGGCCAAGTGGCGGCTGCTTAACCGAAAAAGACCTCGATACCCCGATTGATTACGATACTCTTGTTGCCAAAGGCTCCATGATGGGAAGTGGGGGTGCCATCGTCATGGACGAAGACAACTGCATGGTCGACGTCGCCCATTTCTACATGGATTTCATTTGCAGCGAATCCTGCGGAAAATGCTCCCATTGCCGCATCGGTACCAAGCGCATTTTCGAAATGCTGACCGATGTTGTCGAAGGCAGGGCCACCGAGCAAACCTTAGTGGAGATGAAAGACCTCGCGACCGTGATCCAAAGCGGCGCCTTATGCGCCCTTGGCCAAACCGCGGCCAACCCGATTCTTTCGACGATGAAGAACTTCCCGGAAGAATACGAAGCCCACGTCAAGGACAAGAAGTGCCCGGTTCACGTTTGCAAAAAGCTCACCCATTTCACGATTGATAAAGACCGTTGCAAGAAATGCTCTCTCTGCGCGAGAAACTGCCCGGTCTCCTGTATCCACGGCACCCCAGGCAAAGAACCTTACGTGATCGATCAGACCCGTTGCATCCGCTGCGGATCTTGCTTCACCCTTTGCCGCTTCGGCGCCGTCACCAAGGAGTAAACGACCATGGATAAAATCAAAATTAAAGTCGAAGGACGCTTTTACGAAGTCGATTCCCACCTCACGATTTTGGAAGCGGCACGAGAAATCGGCTATAACATTCCAACTCTTTGCTACTGGAATAAAGGCCATAATAGCCTTGCTTCCTGCCGTGTCTGCCTCGTCGAACTCGTTTCTAGCCGTGGGTCGCGGCTAGTGGCTAGCTGCGTCTATCCAATTTCGGATTGCAAAGCCGATGCGGGATTTGAAATTAAAATTTCTTCTCCCAAGGCGATTGAAGCTAGAAGAACTAGCGTAGAACTTTTGCTTTCCAACCATTCCAAGGATTGCCAAACCTGCGTGAAAAACGGCCAATGCGAATTGCTCCACGCCGCCCATTTAACCGGGGCAAGAGATGGAGAATTCCTTGGGGCGAAGAGCAAAACCTATTACGATGATTGCGCTCCTGGTATTCTCCGCGACACCAGCAAATGCATTCTCTGCGGTCGGTGCGTGGAACGATGCAAAGAAGCCCAAGGAATCGGGATTTTAGGATTTGAGGGACGGGGGTTTGAAACTTTTGTCGCCCCAGCGGGCAACCGTAGTTTTGCTTCTACCCCCTGCATCCAATGCGGCCAATGCGTCACTGTTTGCCCCACGGGCGCCTTAAGCGAAAAACGCGAAATCGATTTGGTCGATAAAGCCTTTATGGACGGAAAGACGGTCATCGTTCAAACCGCCCCGGCGGTCCGCGCCGCCTTAGCGGAAGAATTCGGCCATAAAATCGGGGAGATGGATGCTACAGGCAAAATGGTCGCCGCTTTGCACCGCCTTGGTTTCTACCGCGTTTTCGATACGAATTTCGGCGCGGACCTCACCATCATGGAAGAGGCCACGGAATTGCTAAACCGCATTCAAAATAAGGGTTTATTGCCCCAGATCACCTCTTGCTCGCCAGGGTGGATCAATTATTGCGAATATTTCTATCCTGAATTATTGCACCATCTTTCTTCCTGCAAATCCCCTCACGAAATGGAAGGGGCGATCATCAAGAGTTATTTTGCTAAAGTCCATCATCTAAATCCCAAAGACCTCTTCGTGGTTTCGGTGATGCCCTGCACCGCCAAAAAAGGTGAAGCCAAGCGGAGAGAACTTGCTAATGAAGAAGGGATCGCCGATGTCGACGCGGTTTTAACGACCCGCGAATTGGCTTTGATGATTCGCCGCGCAGGCTTAATCTTCGATGACCTCCCCGAAGAAGAATTCGATCAGGATTTACTCGGAGAATATAGCGGAGCCGGCGTCATCTTCGGCGCTAGCGGCGGCGTCATGGAAGCGGCCCTAAGAACGGCTTATTTCACCTTGACGGGAAAAGAAGCGGGGGCTTTAGAATTCGCCGCAGTCCGCGGCATGGAAGGAATCAAGGAAGCGGAATTTGCTTTCCCGGGCTCTTCCTTAAAAGTCGCCGTGGCTTCCGGCATGAAAAACGCCAAACCGTTATTAGAGCAAATCAAAGCAGGCAAATCCCCCTATGCTTTCATTGAAATCATGGGTTGCCCCGGCGGATGCATCAATGGCGGTGGCCAACCGTTTGTCAAACCCAATCTCCATCCGGAAGAAGGAAAAAACATCGTGGAGGAATATTGCCAAAAACGCGCGAAAATCCTTTATGGCATTGACGAGCATAAAACGCTTCGCCAGTCTCATAATAACCCCGACATTAAGCGGCTTTATGAAGACTTCCTCGGCGTTCCTTGCTCCCGCCGGGCCGAAGAATTGCTCCACACTCACTACAATTCTTTTCGGGAAAAATATCCGGAAGAATAGGTAAGATTTCTCGATGAGGGCGCGGCGAAAGTCGCGCCTTTTTCTTCGACTCTCTATTGTCCGTTTCTTCTTCTCGGCCTATCCTATTAATAAAGGAGATTCATGATGGAAAATCAGCATCTTTTAAGCGCCGGGCGTTTGCTTAGCGAAGAAGGGAATTTGGCGGAAGCCGGATACGCCTTTGATTTGGTGAAAACCTATTCCCGTTCCGATATCAAGGCCCCAAGAAGCCGCATCAAAGAATGGGATTATTATTACGTTGGTAACGTGAACTACGGGGTGGCTTTAACCGTGGCCGATAACGGCTATATGTCGTTAGCCTCGATTAGCGTCCTGGAATTCGGGGAGCACCCCTTTGATGCAACTCGTTCGATCGCTGGCCTATTCCCCATGGGAAAATTGCATTTGCCTGCCTCCAGTCAGCAAGGGGATATCCATTTTCAGGGCAAAGGCTTCGATATCCTTTTCGCTCTTCAAAATGGCAAAAGGCATTTAGTGGCTTCCATGGATAAACTAGGGAAGAAGAAGGAACGGTTTTCCTGCGATATCCTTTTAGAGCCGACGAGCGATAAATCCATGGTGATCGCCACGCCTTTTAAGAAAAAAGGCCATTTCTATTACAACCAAAAAATCAATAATCTCCGAGCTTCGGGATATGCAAAACTCGGCGATAAAGTCTATGATTTCAACCAAAATAGCTATGGGGTTCTAGATTGGGGTAGAGGAGTTTGGACCTATAAAAATACGTGGTTTTGGTCCTCCCTCAACACCGAAATCAACGGCCATCCCTTTGGCTGGAATCTAGGGCATGGATTTGGGGATACTAGCGCTGCAAGCGAAAACATGCTTTTCGTGGATGGAGAAGCTTTGAAATTAAAGGATGTCATCATGGATATTCCTCTGACTTCTTCTGGGAGGGACGACTTTCTTTCTTCCTGGCGGCTTCGGGACAAAGAAGGAGCCATCTGGGTGGATTTCAAGCCTGTTTATGATCGCCACGCGGATGTGAACGCCTTGGTTCTACGCTCCAACCAACATCAAGTATTTGGCTTATTTTCTGGTCGAATCGATGCGGGTGGAAAGAGCTATTCCTTTAAAGACCTCCCCGGTTTTGCGGAGAAAGTTTTTAATAAGTGGTGATTCAAGCGAACTTTTTCTTGCTACCCCTAGAATAAAAGAGTATATTACTCATTGCCGATAAGAAGCCTATCTCGCGGGATAGAGCAGCCTGGTAGCTCATCAGGCCCATAACCTGGGGGTCGGTGGTTCAAATCCATCTCCCGCAACCAATCGGCAATTAGCCTGGATTCGTCCGGGCTTTTTTCGTCCTTCGATTCTCTTTCTTATCGCGAATTCTTTCTAGTTCAATGGTCTATCCTCCTTTCACCCCGGGTTTGGCTTTCGCCTCCCCCGGGGATTGACGCCGTGCCGTCTCCGTCTATAATTTAAGTGGTTTTCGGTGATCCCTTTTTTGGGATCACTTTTTCAATCACTTACGTTTACGGCGGTCGTCCCCTCGAAGGAGCAGCACGAAGAGGTCGATCAAGGCCATCAAGGCAATGAGCTTGTCCAGCATGCTTGAACCTCCTTTCTTGGAGTGGCACGGCGTTTTCGGGAATTGGTTCCATGAGGAATCCTCCCTTACCTTACTTAGAGTCATTTTTTAAAATTTTTTGTTGAAATATTTTTTCGGTTTCCATTTTTTCTTTTTATCTAGAGGGAGATTTTTAATCAAAAAAACGCAGGATATAACCCATTTTCTTTCATCAAACTTTGAATTAATTTTATCTAAATCTTTACATTTTATTTTTTCGGTTTCTCGGATTTTCCTTCCTTTTTTCTAGTAAATTTTAAAAATTGGGGAAGAAAACGAGACTTGGACTCCTTCGCCGTTTCCTTTAGGAAAGAGAAAGGGGTATACTACCCCTTGGTTTCCGTCGGAAGCGGGCGGAATAAGGCCAGAAGAGCAGTGAAATGGGCCATTTAAGAAGATATAAAGGAAAAGAAAATGCCAAATTTTAAGAAATTAGCCAAAAATTATGAAAAGCCGGCGTTAGAGACCCTCAAGGGCCTCGTTGCCAAAAAATCCGTTTATGATGCCTCTAGCGTTTCGGAAGACGCTCCATATGGAACGGGAGTTAAAAGCGCTCTCGACTATTTAGCTAAACTAGGAAAAGATAACGGCTTTAAAGTCGATACCTGCGATGGACGCGTCACGGAAATTAGCATCGGAAACGGCCAGGGACCCGTGATTGGGATTTATGCCCACGCCGATGTGGTCCCTGCGACTGGAAAATGGTCGACCAAAGACCCCTTCAAAGCCGAACTTGTCGGCGAAGGAAAAGAAGCCAAACTCATCGCCCGCGGTACTAGCGATGACAAAGGACCCTTGGTTGCCGCTTTCTATGCCGCCAAAATGCTTTCGGATGCAGGACTCGTCAAGAATTATTCCATCCGTTTCTGCGCGGGTGGAGATGAAGAAAGAGGTTCCAGCTGCTTGGATTATTATTTCCACACCTTGAAGAAAACCCCGACGGATTATGGATTTACCCCCGATGCCGACTTCCCTTTGATTTATGCTGAAAAAGGCATGGTCAGCGGTTGCCGCTTGGTTAAAAAAGTTGACTTGACCCCGATTATTGCCATGGATGGCGGCGTAGTTTCTAACGCCGTCTGCGATCGTTTCTTGGTGACGCTACCTCACGATGAAGGCTTTGAAAAAGCGTTCGAGGAAAAAGCAATCAAGGGAGAAATCACCCGCATGGGTCCGGTCACCCTTGTTGTTTTTAGCGGTACCACCAGTCACGGCTCCACTCCGGAAAAGGGCGTTAATGCCGCCTTAAAAGCCTTCGAATTTATCGGGTCTTACTACAAGAATGAATTCCTTACAAACCTCGCTAAAGTCCTTGCGGATTGCAATGGATGTGGGTTTGAGGGGTTCTCTTCCTCTCCTGAACTTGGCTTATCCACCTTCAATTACGGCGTGATCCATTACGATGGACACGAAAAATTACTGACCGTCAGCGTCGACTACCGTTATGGAGAAAAAGCCGACCCGAAACTTGCTTTGGAAAATCTAGAAAAGCATTCGGGCATGAAAGTCGAATGCAAGGGGCTTGTCTCGCCTTTGCTTTACGCCAAGGATTCTCCGTTAGTGAAAACCCTCATGAAATCCTATAAACGCACGACTTTCAAACTCTTCGATAAGCCGATGGCGATTGGTGGAGGAACCTACGCCAAAGAAGCTCCCAACTGCGTGGCTTATGGCTCAGCCTTCAAAGGACATCCCGGCGACATCCATTCCCCCAACGAATACATCTATTTGGATGATTTCTTCCGTCAAATCTATATTTACGCGGATGCGATTGCTTCCTTAGGCGCGCTTCCCAAGCAAGGAAAATAAGATGCGCGGAAGACATAAAGCCTGGGCGGCCCCTTTGCTTAACGACCACCCTGAACTTGCCGTTCATCATATCGATGCCTCCTCTTCCTTTTTCCTTGACCATCCCTTGGCCTTGGAAATTGGAATTGGCAAAGGGGATTTCATCGTGGATCAAGCCACCAAGCATCCTGCTACCCATTTCCTTGGCCTAGAACGCGATGTCTCCATCATGGGCATGGCGGCGAAGAAAATTTTAGGAAAAGAACTGCAAAATATTCTTCTTTGCCCCGAAGATTTTGACACGGTGGAAGAAGAACTTCGCCCGCTCAAATTTGAAACGATTTATTTGAATTTCAGCGATCCCTGGCCGAAAAAACGTCATGAAAAACGTCGTCTTACCTTCCTTCCTCGCCTACAAAAAATCGGAGATTTGCTTCAAGAAGGAGGGATGCTCCGCATCAAAACGGATAATGACAATCTTTATGCCTTTACCTTGGAACAAATCCAAGGGTTAAAAGGCCTAACGATGGTGATGAACGAAGAAGACTATCGTTTCGACGAAGAAGGGGATTCGATGAGCGAATACGAACGGAATTTCCGTTCCATCGGGCATAAAATCCACCGCATCATTTTGAAAAAGGAGTAGAAAATATGACTGCTTTATTTTATTGCAAACCCACGGCAAAAGACGTTTTGTATCTCTTGATTGATCCCGAGAAAACCCCGGATGAAGTGGTTAAGAAAGACGATACGGTCGGACTCTTCTATCAGAAACAACTGATTGGAGTCAATTTCTTGAATTTCTCTCGCCTGGTCAAAATCAAGGCGGAAGGCCGGATTACCAATCCTCCCGAGGCCATGCTAGAAATCGTAAAAAACGAACTCCAAAAAGCTTCCTTCCCTATCCCTGATTTCTCTTGTTCGAGCGGATTCACCGTGGCAAAGGTCATGAATCTAGAAGAGCATCCTTTGGACGAAAGAAAGCAAATCGTCACCTTGGAATGCGCCGGCAAAACCTTAACGACTTCTTCCCGTTATCAAAATCTACAAATCGGAAGCAAAATCGTGGTTTTGCTCGATCGAACAATCCGCTTTGACGGAACAGTGTTCCATTCTAGCGTTATCCGTAACATTCCTCAGGATTGCGAAATCGCTTCTCCCCATGATTTAGGTCTTTCGGAAGAAAGCAAATCCGCCTATATCGAAGAAGAAAAAGAAGTCGGATCCGATTTCTTCGCCTAGTCCTAAACCCCTCTTCGGAGGGGCTTTCTTTTACATGTTGGAAAATAATTGTAAAAAGATGAAAAAAAACAACATATTTTTCTAAAAGAAAGCCGTATAATTAAACCCGAAAGGAAAATGTGCCATGAAAAACCTTAAAGATCGCGTCACGATTTATCAAGTTGCTCAAGCCGCTGGAGTTTCTCTAGCCACCGTGAGCCGCGTCATCAACAAACAGGGTTCCGTCACTCCTGAAACCCGCGCCAAAGTCGAAAAAACCATCAAAGATTTGGGCTATCGTCCTAGCGGACTCGCCCAAGCCCTTGCCACCAACCGCACCACCAATATTGGCATCGTCATCCCCAGCGCCAACTACGTTTATATCGCCAATATGCTTTCTGGCATCACCGAAGTTGCCAGAGAGAAGAACTATATTCTGACCTTATTTTCCACCGCCCATAGCCGCGACGAGGCTTTGCAGATGATCGAAAGAGTCATCTCTTCCCACGTGGATGGGGCGATTGTTTTCGACGACCAACTTGATTCCGATGACATCAAACGGATTGCTTCCTATAACGTTCCAACTGTGGTCATCGATAGCCGAATCGAAGGAGACAAAATCGGGGCCATCCGTTTCAATTACGATGTCGCTTTGAAACAAATCATCGTGGATTATTATGCCCATGGCGGCACGGAGCCGATGACCTTCCTCCACGTTCATAACGCGGGTCGCTTGCTTTCCCGCTGCGAAAAGGTGTTCATCCAAACCCATGAAGAACTCGGTCGTCCCTATCACGTCGTGAACTGCGACGATTCCTATACCCATACGTACAACGACTTCAAAGAATTCTTCAAAAAGAACTCCAAGGGCTATTTCATCTGCTATCGCGACTCCATCGCCGCGGCGGTAGAAAACGCCGCCCAAGATTTGGGGCTTTCTCTCCCCGACCAAGTGGAAGTGCTTTCTCTTGTCGGCACCAAATACGCCTATATCGTTCGCCCGACCCTCACCACGATGCACATCGATATGCATGAAGTGGGAAAACGCGCGATGTATATGCTCACGGATTTGCTCAACAACGACCTCGTGGACCGCAATTCCCATTTCGACGCCTTCTTGGCTCAAGGTCAATCCACCGTCGAACGGAAATAATCTTCCTTCAAGACTTTGCCGCCCTCCGGGGCGGCTTTTCTTTTAGAAAAAGGAAAAGCAAAACCCTGGGAAAAATCCGGTTTTCTCCCTCTTTTTAGCACTCAGACAAAATAATTGCTAAAAATTGGCACTCAAGTATTGACACTGCTAAAAATTTGCCTAAAATACAAATCGCAACCGAAAAAAGGAGATGCAAAAAAATGATTCGTCCATTAAATGAATATGTTCTTCTCGAGAAGCTTCCTTCCGAGAAAAAAGTCGGCTCGATCGTCCTAACGAGCGAGAAAAAAGTCGGCAACGTCGCCACGGTGATTGCCGTGGGGGAAGGCGCCAAAGATAAAGACGGAAAGAGAACTCCGATTGGACTCAAAGTCGGAGAAAAAGTCGTCTACCGCGAATATGCCGGCACAGATTATGAAGAAAATGACCGCAAATTCCTTCTCATTAAAGAAGAAGACGTTCTTGCGGTAATTGAATAAATTCTGTTAAAAGAAAGGAAATAACGAATATGGCAAAAGAAATTAAATGGGGCAAATCCGCCCGCGATGAGATGCTAGAAGGCGTGGATACGCTTGCCAACACCGTCAAATTGACCATTGGACCCAAAGGACGTAACGTCGTCCTCGATAAAGGGTATGGTTCTCCCCTTATCACAAATGATGGGGTGACGATTGCCCGCGAAATCGAACTTAAGAACAACTTCCAAAATATGGGCGCCAAGCTCGTATACGAAGTCGCGAATAAAACGAATGATGCTGCTGGGGATGGCACGACCACGGCAACCCTTCTTGCCCAGGAAATGATCCATCGCGGCATTAACGCCGTGGAAAAAGGCGCGAACCCCGTCTTCGTCCGTCAAGGCATGGAGAAAGCCGGCAAGGCGGTCGCGGAAGAATTGCTTAAAATCTCTCGTCCTATCGATACCAATGCGGATATTGAATCCGTCGCCACGATTTCTAGCGGCGATGCCCAAATCGGTAAATTAATCGCCGAAGCTATGGCCAAAGTTGGCAAAACCGGCGTCATCTCCGTCGATGACTCCAAGGGCGTGGACGATGAACTCGCCGTGACGCAAGGGCTAGAATTCGATAAAGGCTACATCTCTCCTTATATGGTCTCTGACCGCGAGAAGATGGTGGCGGAAATGGAAGACGCTTTGGTCCTGGTTACCGATCAAAAAGTTTCGGATATCAATACGATTCTCCCCGTTCTCCAAGCGGTTGTGGATTCGCATAAGCCGTTACTCATCATTGCCGATGATCTCGACGCGGATGTTACTTCTACGATTGTGGTCAATAAGCTCCGCGGCACCTTCAATGTGGTCGCGGTCAAAGCTCCGGAATTTGGAGACGCTCAGAAAGCGGCTTTGGAAGATATCGCCATCACCACGGGCGCTAAATTCATCTCCAAAGACCTTGGCATGCAGTTAAAAGACGTTACCATCGATGACCTTGGCAAAGTCCGTAAGGCCACAGTTCGCAAGGACAAGACCACTCTTGTGGGCGGAGAAGGCGACAAGAATCAAATCGCTGCCCGCGTCCAAGAACTTCAAAAACAATACGATGCTTCTAATAGCGAATACGACAAGAAGAACCTTGCCAAACGCATCGCTAAGCTCGGCGACGGGGTTGCCGTCTTGAAAGTCGGTGCCCTCACGGAAGCCGAACTCAAAGAGAAGAAGCTCCGCATCGAAGACGCGCTTAACGCCACAAAAGCTGCCGTTAGCGAAGGGATTGTAGTCGGTGGCGGCGCGGCCTTAACCGAAGTCTACAAGACCTTAAAGCCAAGCCTAAAGGTTGAAAACCACGATATCCAGATGGGTATCAACGCGGTTTTGGAAAGCCTTTATGCCCCGCTTCGCCAGATTGCCCTCAATGCCGGTTATGAACCCGATGAAATCGAAGAAATCCAAGAGAAATCGAAGAAAGACATCGGTTTCAACGCGAAAGATGGCACCTGGGTCAATATGTTTGAAAATGGCATCGTAGATCCGACCAAGGTCACTCGCTCGGCGATTCTTAATGCCTCCTCTATTGCTTCTTTGTTCGTGACGACCGAAGCCGCCGTCAGCGAAATCAAAGAGGAAAAACCTGCCCCGGCTATGCCTGCCGGTGACATGTATTGATTGCGAGGCAAAAAACCAATAAAACGCAGTTCCAGAAATGGGGCTGCGTTTTTCGTTATAGGCAAAAGGTCATGTAAACGGGTAAGCAAAGGGTACCGTCTTCTCTGATGGAAAGATTCTTAGGGTGAATGACGCAAGCGGAGTCGATGCGATTTTTATAGATTTTGCAGAAGGAGTCTAAGGAAGTGGTTTTATAGGATTTGGAGGATTTCACTTCGATGGGGATAAGCTTTTGTGAAACCTTGCTTCCTGTGGTGAGCAAGAAGTCGATTTCGATGTCGTTTCGATGCTTTTCTGCGGAATAATGGGTGTAAAAATATAATTTATGGCCGTTAGCAACAAGCATTTGAGCTACGACATTTTCGAAAAACATGCCCTGATTTACCGATAATTTATCGTTCATCATCTCTTTGTGATAATGGAATTCATTCTCTGAACTTTCATCGAAAGTATGGGTAATCAACAGCCCGGTATCGCCCATATAGCACTTAATGAAATTCCTTTTTTCGTTGAGAGAGAGGCCAACATTAGGATCGCTGCATTGGAAACATTCGTTGCAAATCATGGAATCAGCTAGCCAAAAGAATGTTTCTTCGTATTCAAGCCCGGCTTCGTCGTTAGTAAGCGATTGAATGCGGACTCGTTTTTCGTGTTGGGAAAGAAAAGCGGGGATTTGGTCGAAAATGGAAAGGACTTTAGACCGATAAGAACGGTCGATTTTATGAATGTCGTCCCGGTAAGTCTCTAGAATATCGCGCTTTTCCTGTTCGCAAGGCTCAAATTGTTTTTGGTAGGCGATAAAAGAATCGATGGCTTTGGGCATACCGCCAACAAGCACGTATTGTTTCAATAAGAACATGGCCTTTTTGTGAAGGGCGTCGATTAAAGGTTCCTTTTTATCGAAACATTTTCGAATATAATGGATAAGCATTTCTTCTCCCATGGCCCATGCGAATTCTTCAAAATCCATGGGATACATTCGCAGGGATCTTTCTTCGGAAGGCAAGGTGATGTCTTTGATGTTTTCACGTATCGAAATCAAGGAGCCGGTTTCGATATAATCATAGCGACCGTCCTGCACTAAATACTTAATCATTTGTCTTGCGCGAGGAAACGCTTGGACTTCGTCGAAAATGATTAAAGATTCTCTTGGGTAAAGACGTGTGCCATATTCCACGGAAAGAATCATGAATAAGGATTCCAAATCGTTTCCATAATCGAAAAAAGCCTTTTTTATAGCGGGACTAGCTTGGTTAAAATCGATGAGGATATAACTTTTATAGTTGGCTTTCGCGAATTCTTCAGCAACCGTGGATTTTCCAATTCGCCTCGCCCCTTCGATTAGAATCGCTTTATGGCCTTTTTCTTCTTGTTTCCATTTCACGAGTTTGTCGTAGATTTTGCGTTTGAACATAGGGAATCCTTTCTTGGTAGATAGTTCTATTTTCCCCCATTTTAGGAAAAACGCAATCATCAAAAGTCGCAAAAACATAAAAAAACGCAATCATCAAAAGTAGGAAAAACATGGGAAAGCGCAATCATTCAAACACAAATGCCGATAACATCGAATGTTTTTTCATTGCTAGTTTTTTACCTCTATTTGACCGAAAATCGTGCCATTTCTATGGCATTTTTCTTGGAAACGGGTAGAATGGCAAGGCTATGGAAAACTTTTTTGATGAACTTACCTACCGCGGACTCATTGAGCAGTGCTCGAGTGAAGAGAATGTCCGCGAATTATTGAAGACGAAACAGACGATTTATTGCGGTTTTGACCCTTCTGCAGGATCGATGCACCTTGGCAATTACGTCATGATTTCTCTTCTGAAACGCTTCCAACGTGCTGGACATAAAGTCGTGGCCCTTGTGGGAGGAGCTACCGGCATGATTGGCGATCCTAGCGGCAAAAGCAAAGAAAGAAACCTTCAAACCAAGGAAACCCTAGAAGCCAACACCGCCTCGATCAAGGCTCAGCTCGAACGCTATATTGATCTCTCGGACCCCGAAAAGGGCGAACTCGTGTCCAATTACGATTGGCTCGCCCCTCTTTCGACGATTGATTTCCTCCGCGACTATGGCAAATATTTCTCCATCAACTACATGCTTTCGAAAGAAATCGTGAAGTCGCGTCTAGAAGCCGGCATTTCCTTCACGGAATTTGCTTATCAAATCCTCCAATCCATCGACTTTTATCACCTCCACCACGAAAAAGGGGTCACCATGCAAATTGGGGGAAATGACCAATGGGGCAATTTGACCTCCGGTTTGGAACTAATCCGCAAAATCGATGGGGAAAACGAAAAGGCCGAATGCTTAACCGCCCGTTTGATCCTTCGCAGCGACGGCAAAAAGTTTGGCAAATCGGAAAAAGGCGCGCTCTTCTTGGATCCCAATCTCACTTCGCCCTACACGATGTATCAATATTTTATGAACGTCACCGACGAAGATGCGATTCGCTTCCTCAAAGTTTTCTCTTTCCTTGAACCCGAACAAATCGAAGAAGTGGCCAGAGAGCATTTCGCGGCTCCCGGAGCCCGTATTGGCCAAAAGAAAGTCGCCTTTGAAGTCACTAAGGACATCTATGGCTTAGAAGCTGCCGAAGAAGCGGTCTCCATGACGGAAGCCCTTTTTAAAGGAGAAGTCGCTTCCTTGAAAGAAAAAGAAATCGAAGAACTCTTCGGTAGCTTAAGCAAGCCGGTAGAAGGAGAGATGATGTTAGAAGACCTTCTCATCACCTTGGGCGCGGCTACCTCTAAACGCGAAGCACGTACCTTCATTACGGGCAATAGCGTTCTTCTCAATGGCAAAAAAGTAACCGACCCCAAAATAGTTCTTTCTCAAAAAGACGCGATGTATGGAAAATACCTCCTAGTTCGTCGTGGAAAAAAGAACTATTACTTGGGAGTTTTCTAATCCGATTCCCATCTTGCTTTAAGGGCCTTCGGGCCCTTTTTTGTTGGTTTTATTCGCGTTTTTAAAACCATACTTTTTCGCGTTTTTTGGAAAGTGCTAAAAAAGTGCTTAATTTTGAACATAATAAAAAATACGTTGTTTATGCATACAATTTGGTTTAAAAGTAAGAGAAAAGTGAAAATATTTTTAAAAATATGTTGAATTTTCCTTCTTTACTTTTTAGATTAAATTCCTATACTTTATGGACATGACCAAGTATAAAGTTGACGCGGTGGAAAACCATGTTGGCTCTGGGATAAGCATCGCTAGAGCCTTGCGCATATCGGATTATATCGTACGTGTTTTCCCCTCGAGTAGATCCTTTTTGGCTTCCTTTGAATCGGATCCCCCTGATCTTGTCATTCTCGATTTGAATATGCGCGATATCTCCGGAATCGATGTGTTGCGCACGATCCGTATGTCCAAAGGAGATAAACGCGATACCCGTGTTCTTTGCGTGGGAAAAGGGGTTTCGACCAGACAAAAGTGCGATGTCTATAATGCTGGGGGAGACGGGTTCATGGAATCCCCTTTCGATATCGAAGAATTCACCGCGATGGTTCGTGCTCAGATGCGTCGCGTTGCCAAGAGGAAAGAAATCATTCATTACGGCCCGTTTACCTTGGATAAAGTGGAACACGAAGCCAAAAAGAACGGGATGCTTGTTCCCCTTACGAACTGCGAGTTTTTAATTTTCCAGACCTTGATGGAAGGACAGGGGAAAACGGTGAGCCGCGATACCCTTTACGAAGCTTTCGGCGATCCCAAAAAGCCCTTTGACCCGAAATCCAAAGCCCTGGATATGCACATCAAATCCCTCCGTTTGAAATTAGGAGATGGGGATACCTATATCCGTAACGTCTATGGCGGTGGATATAAACTGCTTGATTAGGAGAATCTATGGACATCCACGTACTAGAAAATCGCGACATTGTGCGAGTTATGCCTCTCATTGAGGATGAGTGGAAGGAAATTCGTTCCCTTCGTTTGAGTTTAGTCGCCGACCCTACAAAACGGTTTGACCCTTTGTCTTTAAAAGCCTATATCGCCGAATCCAACCATCTTTGCTATGCCGTAGAGCTCGGCGGAGAGATGGTGGCTTTTTGCCTCGCGGAGATTCTTCTCCCACCTAACACCAAATTATTCGGGATGAAGAAGACCTTGGTTATCCGCGATTTATACGTGACCCCCGAACACCGCCGCCACAAAATCGGAGAAGCGCTTGTCCGTTCCCTTTTAGTCAAAGCCGATGAAGTCGGATGCGTGGATTTGCATTTAGATTTACGAAAAGAAAACAAAGGGGCCATTGCTTTTGCAGAAGCCCTAGGCCTTGTCCCCTTATCCTTCCAATACGGGATGGAAATCTAGATTTCATTGATTATTTTTTATAAAACAACCTAAGAAAAACCCCTTCTTGGCGAAGGGGTTTTTGAATGCTTGGGAACCGTAGATTATAACTTGCGGTTGTAGTATTCGATGATTTGGGATTCTTGGATTTCGGAGGGAAGCTCGTTGCGTTCGGGCTTGCGGGCGAAGGTTCCTTGGATCTTTTCGGCGTCAACGGTGACGAAGGCAGCCGGGGTCAATTTGGCATCGATGCATTCCTTGACGACCTTAAGCGGGGAATCTCCCTTGAAGGAGATGACGTCGTTGACGGAGCAGAGGTAGGACGGGATGTCGACTTTCTTGCCGTTCACAAGGACGTGACCGTGGTTGACGAGTTGACGAGCAGCGGCGCGGGTGCGGGCAAATCCCATGCGATAGACGAGGTTGTCCAAGCGGGATTCGAGGAGGCGGAAGAAGGCGAGTCCGGTGACTTCGCCTTTCGAAGCTTTCGCAATCTTGAATAAACGTTGGAATTGACGTTCGTTCACACCGTATAAGGTGCGGAGTTTTTGCTTTTCGAGCAATTGTTGTCCGTATTCGGACGGTTTACGCTTGCGGTCTTGACCATGTTGGCCAGGTCCATAGGCCCTCTTTTTCAATTCGTCGCCGGTTTCGAGGGTGGAGAAACCAAGGTAACGGCTCTTTTTCCAAGCGCTTCCAGTGTATCTAGACATGTTTCATGTCTCCTTTCTTTGCACAAGAAGGAGTGCCTCTCCCATCTTCCCGGGTGTCGGAATTCTTTTCGGCCGCGTAGCTAGGGCTTACTTATTTTTCTCTCCGACGTCAGGCGGAAGCGTAGGGGCATGCTGCAATCTTACGCAGGTGTGATTTTAGAGAAAATCGATGCAAAATGCAATGAAATCTTTCTTTTTATAACGAAAGGGAAGGCAACGAGTTTGCCTGGGACGATTTGTCGCAAGATTTCATTGCAAAACTAAGGGGCATCGATTTCCAATCCGAGGGGGATAGTAGGGATTCAGAAGCAAAAAATCCTTCTTTACCCCCCTCCTTCAACGCGTACATGCGTGTTAAAATAAAACCTATGAAAATCCTTGCTTCTATCCCTATGTCCTTATGGATTTCCCTTCTTGCTGTGGGAGTCTTAGTCCTGATTGCCGTTTTTCTCTTGCTTTATTTCACTCTTTTTTCCCATCTTCGCATCAAAAGGCAAATCAATGAACTCAGCTCTCACTTCGAGCATTATCATTCCCATTTATTCGGACAAATCAGCCAATACATCAAACGCATTGAAAATATTTCGATGACGAATTTGATTTACGTGAACACCCATTTAACCTTCAATAAACGTTTCAAAGATGTTCGAGATAAAAGCGATTCAGCGGCTCAAGTCGCGGTGAACCACCTTAAGGATTTACTGGCGGAGCACGATTTTAAGGATTTGAAAACAGAAATCCCAGAAGCGAGAAAAACGATTGAGCGTTTTGAACAAGAAGTAGAATCCCTCAACGCGGATCTTCACGCGGTCATTCGCCCAGAAGAAGAATGCCGCCAAAATTCCTCGTCCTTAAAAGAAAAACTTCGCACGTTAAAACAGGACTACAACGTAAAAGAAGCGGATTTGACCCTTGTTGGCGACTCCTTTACCCGCGCCTTTACATTATTAGATGATAAGTTCAGCGAATTCGAACGGTATGTTGAAAGCGCACAATACGAAGAAGCCAATGCTTTGCTACCCAAGGTAGGCGAAGTCATTGACGCCTTATCCCGTTGCATCAAAGAACTCCCCAATCTTTGCGTGACGATTCAAACCGTCATTCCCGATAAACTCTCTTCCTTACAAAATCGTTATGAAGAGATGGGGCGTGCTGGATACCCACTTCATCATTTGCTTAGCGACAGCAATATCGCGGAAATGCAACAACAACTCGATAAGATTACCGCGAAAATCCAATCCTTCTCCCTGAGTGGAGTTGCCCAGGAATTAGACGGTATCATCGCGCGAATTGACGATTATTTCACCTCGTTTGACAACGAAAAAGATGCCCGTGTTGCTTTTGAAAGCGAATGTGAGGGTGTTTATAAAGACGATTCTGAAACGGAAAATCGTTATATTCGCGTTTGCAATTCCTTGCCCCGCATTCGGGAAATCTATGTGATCCCCGAACAAGAACAGCTAAAAATTGATGCCATCAAAGCCGCTATTAATTTAAGCGGGGCCACCAAAAGAAGCCTCGACACGTTAATTCATTCGGGAACCCGGCAGCCCTATACGTTACTGGTAGAGAAGATGAATACCCTTCGCGATGAATCGAGTGATGTTGCCCATATGCTTGATGATTTCGATTCCTATTTAGTCTCTCTTAAGGCGGATTCGGAAGAAGCTTGCCGTTGCCTTTACGAATACGATGAACGCGTTCACACGGCTGAAGTCCGTCTTCGCCAAATCGATATTCCAGATTTGACGGAAAAATATGAACCTCAAATCACCTCGCTTTATGAAACCATCGATCAAATCAAAGCGAATTTAAAAACCCCAATCGACGTACAAAGCATTAATGAATTGGTTTCTTCCTTAAAGGCAAACGGGGATTCTGCTTGCCGCGAAATCGATTCCTATATGGAGAAAATGTATTTGGCCGAAGCTTCGATTCTTTACGGAAACCGCGAAAGAATGCACCTTTCCGAGATTAAATTATTGATTCAACAAGCAGAAAAACAATATTGGTCTGGCGATTTTGGCGGAGCTTATTCCACAGCGACCAATGCGGCGAAAAGCATTCGCAACGAATAGGAGAAACGATGCATTATTTCGATTGCGCAGCTACCTACGCACCCTTTGAAGGTGCCCTGGAATGCTATGAAAATATCAGCCGAACTCACTTTGGCAACCCTTCTAGTGTCCATGGATTTGGCAATGACGCCCTACGAATTCTCGAAGATTCCAAACGGAAAATTTTGGATTCTTTTGGCTTATTTTCCACCCATGATTGCATTTTCACTAGTGGAGCGACCGAATCGAACAATTTGGCTTTAAAGGGGTTTGCCCTACGTTATCAAAATCGCGGCAAACGCATTTTAACTTCCTGCGTGGAGCATCCTAGTGTCCTTGAACCCTTAAAATCCCTGGAAAAAATGGGGTTTCAGGTAGAGTTTTTGCCCGTAAACGAAGCAGGGATCGTCGAACCCGCGGTCTTAGAAAAAGCGATGGGCAACGATGTGGTCCTCGTCTCTATCATGGGAGTAAATAATGAAACGGGAGCGATTTTCCCGTTAAAGGATTATCTTTCTATCACCTCCCGCTTCCCCAAAACTCTTTTCCATAGCGATTTGACCCAAGCCATTGGCAAGGTTGAAATGCCACTAAATTTGCTCGATTCCTTTTCTTTTTCCGGTCATAAAATCGGGGGATTAAAAGGAACGGGTGCTTTGATTTTATCGAAGAAAAGGGCGTTAGTCCCCCAATTAGATGGAGGGGGACAACAAAATGGGTTCCGCTCGGGGACCGTGGATGTCGCCGGCGCGGCAAGTCTTGCCTATGCGGTCGTTAAATCGCGCCAAGAAGAAGCGAAAAATCTTCAAAAAGAAACCGAACGAGCCGCCTATTTAAAGAACAGGCTTTCTTCCATCCCTGAAATTGTTTGGAATACCCCGGATTACGCTTCCCCTTATATTCTTAATTTCTCCCTCTCTTCCCATAAAGCCTCGGTGATTGTAGAAGGACTAAGCCAAAAGGACTTCTATGTTTCTAGCGTCTCTGCTTGCTCCTCCAAAAAAGAACCGGTAAGTGAAGTGTTAACCGCGATGGGGCGTTGCTCACGCTTAGCGGGAAACTCGATTCGCGTCTCCCTTCCTCCCGAAGTTGAAGTGAAAGAATTGGATGAATTCGTTGAAACGCTAAAATGCTTATTAGATGAGGTACGACCTTTATGATTTATGACTCCTTGATGATCCATTATGGCGAGCTTTCCACGAAAGGAGACAATCGCCGCCTTTTCGTGAACCAATTAACTCACAATGTCCGGCTGGCTTTGCGTCGGTTTCCCGGCACGGAAGCCTGGGGAGGAAGAGACCACCTTTACGTTTCGTTAAAGGGGCAAAATCCCGAACCGATTATTGCTCGCCTCCAAGAAGTCTCTGGCATTCAAAAGATATCGCTTGTGGCCAAAGTGGAGCCAACGGAAGATGCGTTAAAAGAAGCAGTTTTGGCCTTATTAAAGGAAGAAAAGGGAAGTACGTTTAAAATCGACGTGAAACGGGCGGACAAATCCTTCCCGATTCATAGTTATGAATTAACTTGCCTTTTGGCGGATCATATTTTGGATCATTCCTCTTGGACGGTAGACCTCCATCATTTCGATGCGCGGATTAAAATCGATATCCGTCAAGAAGGCGCTTATCTTTCCTGCCACGATTATCCAGGCTTAGGGGGATATCCTTTGGGAATGAACGGCAAAGTCATGATGCTTCTTAGTGGTGGCATCGATTCTCCTGTTGCGACGTTTGAACTCATTCGCCGTGGCATTAAGGTCGAAACCATCCACTTTGCTTCGCCCCCTTATACCCAGATGGCGGTGATCGATAAACTAAAAGACCTATTAAAAGACCTGAATGATTATCAGCCTTCCTTCAAACTGAATATCATTCCCTTCACCAAGCTTCAAGAAGCGATTTATGCCCATGTTTCCGAGCCTTATTGCATTACCATCATGCGTAGAATGATGCTTCGAATCGCCGTGGAAGTGGCAAAAAAAGAGGGTTGCCAAGCCTTGGCTACCGGGGAATCCGTGGGCCAAGTCGCCTCGCAAACTCTCGAATCCATGCAGGTCATTAATGAAGTGACGAATTTTCCGATCCTTCGTCCTTTGGCGACCTCCGATAAAGTTCGCATTATCGATACGGCAAAACGAATTGGCACCTACGAAATCTCCATCCGTCCTTATGAAGATTGCTGCACAATCTTTAAACCAAAACGCCCCAAAACCAAGCCGCAACTGGAGGATTGTTATTATTATGAATCCCAATTCGATTGGAAGAGTTTGGTGGACGAATGCGTTAATTCCTACACTTCCCTTTATTTGAAAAATGGAGAAGAACTCCTTAAAGAAGGACAATAAGATGCAAAAACGAGCGAAAGAGCATTTTGAAGGCGAACGCGCCTTATTCCAACAAAAGGATTTGCTTTTAGAAGAATGCCTTTTCGATAACGGGGAGTCTCCCTTAAAAGAAGGCAAAAATCTATCCTGCCTTCGTTCTACCTTTGATTGGAAATATCCCCTTTGGTATGGAAAAAATCTAAAAATCGAGGATTGTTTCTTTTCCTCTCAAGCCCGCGCGGGCATTTGGTATAGCCAAGACGTAACGCTTTCTTCTTGTCGATATGAAGCCCCAAAAGGTTTTCGTAAATGCATAAATATCCATATTGAAAATTCTTCTTTTCCCCACGCGTTAGAAACTTTGTGGTGGAATGAAGACGTTGAGCTAAAAAATGTGCAAGTCCAACAAGGCGATTATTTTGGGATGGGTTCGAGGAATGTACGAATTGAAAACTTATCCCTTCAAGGTAATTATGCCTTTGATCACGGAGAAAATTTAAAGATATCCCATAGTAGCCTATTAACCAAGGACGCTTTTTGGAATTGCAAAAACGTCACGATTTATGACTCCGACATCGAAGGGGAATATTTTGGCTGGAATAGTGCCAACATCACCTTGGTTCGTTGCAAAATCAAATCCTTGCAGGGATTTTGCTATATCAATGGGTTGAAGATGGTGGATTGTCAGGTAGAAGCAGACCGCGCCTTTGAATATTGTTCTCACTTAGATGTTGATATCTCTACTCCTCTAGAGTCCATTAAAAACCCGATTTCTGGGTGCATCCATTGCAAAGGGTGCAAGGAAATCATTCTCGATGACCCTTCCTTAGATTCGAACAAAACGGAGATTATCGTGGATGAGTAACTTTGATTTTGAAACCATTTTTGTCCGAGAAAATTCGGATTCGCTGAAATACGATGTTCCTTTAGGGGTATTGCCTTTAAGCATTGCCGATATGGATTTTGCTACCTGCCCTGCGGTACTAGAAGCGGTGAAGAAAAGAGCTTCAGAAGGGATTTTTGGATATGTCGAACCCAAGGATTCTTGGTATCAAAGTTATATTTCCTTCTTTCGGCGTCGTCATGGCTTAGAAATTCAAAGAGAAGACATGACCTTCATTACCGGGGTGGTCCCGGCATTATCTTGTTCCGTGCGTTGCTTTAGTAAGCTAGGGGATCATGTGGTTGCGATTACCCCTGTTTATAATATTTTCTTCCATTCGATTGAAAATAATGGACGAAAAACCTTGATGGTCCCCCTCCTTAAGAATGAGGAAGGGTATGCATTAGATTTTAACAAAATCGAAGAAGCGTTTGCCCTCCCTTCGACTTCATTGTGCCTATTTTGCAATCCCCAGAATCCCATCGGGATTATCTGGAAAAAAGAAGATCTCGCCCGCCTCGCCCGCTTAGCGAAGAAATATGGGGTAACGATTTTAAGCGATGAAATCCATGGTGAAATTGTAGAGCCGGGTCAATCTTATTGTCCTTTCTTTTCTTCTTGCCCTGAGGCGGAAGAAGTTGGGGTGATGGCCACTTCGCCTACCAAATGCTTCAATTTAGCTGGAATTCAAACCGCCTGTGTGGTGGTTAAAAACCCTTTATTACGGAAAAAAATTCGCATCCAAATTAATCAGGATGAAGTCGGGGAACCTAATGTCTTTTCTTGCCTTGCAGCAGAGGCGGCCTGGAATCAAGGAGAAGCGTGGTTAGAAGAAGCAAAGAAGGTACTTTTCTCGAATCGTCGTTTGGCGGAAAATTATATCGAAGAAAATATACCGGGAATAAAACCCATCCGAGGAGAAGCCACTTATTTGCTATGGATTGATGCTTCTAAAGTATGTAAAGACTCGGAAATACTATGCGAATTCCTTCAAAAAGATGCTCGTGTTGCCCTCAATCCTGGAAGGGAATATGGCTTAGGGGGAGAAGGTTATCTAAGAATGAATCTTGCTTATCCGAAGAAAGTATTGCTGGAAGGGTTAAAACGATTGAAAATTGGCATCGAACATTTTAAATAAGCCTATCGGGAGGAATTGGGTATGGGGCATTTAATCGATTACGTAGAATGGAAGGGGGATGAATCCTATTCGTCAAAACCCTTTAATCTCGTCGATTCCGTCGTTTTGGCTTTCCTTTCTTATGTGCGGTTTGGCGATTCGATTCGTTTAGATGATTCCCCCACCTTAAAGGAAACGTATGACCTTTTGATGAAAAAGGGGAAAGATCCCGTCATCGCGACGATGGATGGAACTCAACGAAAAAAAGATTATTTAGCTTTGCTCCAAGCGGTTTGTTCCTCCTCTCGTTATGGATCGATGGTTGTTGTGGACTATGAAGATATCACCGATACGAAAGCTAATATTCAATTCGCAGGCCTAGGATTTGAACTAGAAACCGGCGAATTGGTTGCTTCTTATCGAGGAACGGATGAAACCATCGTGGGGTGGAAAGAAAATTTTGAATTAAGCTTTCAGGAAGTCCCCGCCCAGAGAAAAGCCGCGGAATTTGCTACAAAATTAGCAAGAATAGGGAAACCTCTTTATATCGTGGGCCACAGTAAAGGCGGGAATTTGGCTTTATATGCCGCTTCAAAATTGCCTTTAGATGATCGCAACTTACTAAAACACCTTTATCTACTCGATTCCCCAGGACTATGCGAAGAGGTTTTTGGCAAACCCGATATGGATTATTTAAATCCCGTGACGACTTGCTTAAATCCGGGCTATGACGTGGTAGGACAGATTTTTAAGATGCCTTTTCAAGATGTCCATATCGTAGACTGCGATGCTTCCACGATTTTTCAGCACGCCTTTCTTTCCTGGCGAATCGAAAAAGGAGAATTCGTCTACCTTCAAGATTATGACCCCGAATGCGCTTGGGCAAATCAAGTGATTCGAGATTGGCTTATCGATGTTGATATGGATTCTAGAAAGAAATTCGTCGGTGATTTCTTCCAAGCCTTAACTAGTCACGGGGAGAAAACCCTTTGGGACTTAGGAAAAAATCCGATTCGAACCGTGGATAAATTGCTGGTTAGTTACTTCGATGCGCCGAAAAAGACGAAAGAACCAGTGAAAAAACTTGGGTTTGCCGCTTTCTTTGGAACCTCCCTTCGCGAATTGAAATCTCTTCGTCAGTTCCCGGACTTTATTTCTTCTAGCCTTGTTCAGGCTTTGATTATGATCACCGTTGGATTGTTGTTTACCTTTTTGCCGGAATCTCTCCCGTGGATTGTTGTGATTTCCGCTAGCGCAGCTTTGCTATTTTTATGGGTGATTGCCTTCTATTATTTGGCAAAGAACAAGTGGAATTGGAAGGCTTATCGATTGCGACTTTGGATTGCTTCGTTTTTGACTCTCGCTTATGTAGGGGCGGCTTTGTTAGGATGGCAGTTGATTTCGGATATCAGTCTTTATGGCGCGGGTTTATTCTTCCTTCTTTTTGGTGCTTGGATCCTCCTTGCGATGGATCAAAAGAAAGAAGCCCCCAAATTTGTCCGCGTTATTAACTGGATTGAAATCGCCCTCTATGCGTTGATGGGCTGCTATTTGCTTTTCGTCCCGACTCCATATGTAGGGTATGGTTTATTTGCAGCGGGCATTATTTTAACGATTGATGGCGCATATAAACTTGTCCGATAGTTTTGAGAAATCATAATAAAAAAGTTCCGAATTTTTCGGAACTTTTTTGGTTAAATCGGAATTCGATTAAGCCGCTTTCTTCGCGGTCTCGACGAGGCCGGTGAAGGCTTTGGGATCGGCGATGGCGATCTCGGAAAGCATCTTACGGTTGATTTCGATGTTGGCTTTCTTCAAGCCGCCCATGAATTTGGAATAAGAGATTCCGTTGAGACGGCAAGCGGCGTTGATACGCTTGATCCAAAGCTTGCGGTAGTCGCGCTTGACGAGGCGACGGGAATTGTACGCATAACGGAGCGAGTGGCAAACTTGCTCTTTGGCGGTTTTGAAGAGAAGGTGCTTGGAGCCGAAATAACCTTCGGCGGCTTTCAAGATCTTCTTACGACGGGCACGGGTAACGGTGCCACCTTTGACTCTAGCCATTGTTCGTTCTTCCTCCTAATTACTTGACGATCATGAAGCGGATGCGCTTGTAGTCGGTTTTGTCGATCATGCCAGCACGGCGGAGCTGACGGCATTGCTTCGCGGTTTTGTAAGGGGCATGGTGGCCTTTATACGCGTGGACGTATTTGAGTTTACCGTTTCCGGTCACTTTCACTCTCTTGGCAAGGGAGCGATTCGTTTTCATCTTCGGCATAAATTTCTCCTTTATTTTTGTTTGCCTTTCGGTGCGACGATGCAGGAGTAGCATTTGCCATCCCAATCGGGCTTCTTTTCGACGAAGGTGGTCAATCCTTCAACGCTTAACATTTCCAAGAATTTTGCAAGCAATTCTTCGCCGAGTTCCTTGTGGGCCATTTCACGGCCTTTGAGGATGACGCGGACATTGACTTTGTCACCATCTTGCAAGAATTGACGGCCTTTCTTTGCTTTGGTCTCCAAGTCGTGCATGCCAATTTGCATGTGGATTTGGATTTCCTTGAGCTCAGCGGCCTTGGATTTACGCTTGTTTTCCTTTTCGGCTTTTTCCTTTTCAAATCGGTATTTGCCGTAGTTGAGGATTTTGCACACGGGCGGGTTGGCGTTCGGGGCAACGCAGAAGAGATCGAGGTCGTAACTGGCGGCGAGCTCATTTGCGCGGCGGGACGGCATATGCCCGAGGTTTTCTCCGTTAGGTCCGATGACTTGTACCATGGGATAACGGACATTCTCGTTGATGGGGTCCAAGCGCTTCATGGGGCGATGGCGATCGTTTTGGTTAATGTAAGCTATGGGTGATTTCCTCCTAAGACGTCAATAAAACCGGATGGCAATGGCAATCCGGCTTCTGAAGGTTGGTTCAGTAGTTTCCAGGCCAATTCTCACCTTGGAGAATCTGGCGAATCGCCGGAAGCGATTGCTTTCTACATTTATCGACGTGCATATGATATGCATTTTGGAACGTTTATCAAGCCTTATTTTCTTTTTCTTTAGAAAAATGCTCCTCCCTTGGAGGAATGGAACAATTGGAGTAAGGTTATAGTCATGTTTGAAGTGTGCGAAAACGGCTGTTGCTTTGAGAACTTGACCTTGTCGAGTTCCCTGGAAATGGAAGGGGAGGCCCTCGGGGATACCATGAATTTTTTAAGGAAGCACCTTAAAGACGACCCCAAGGGTTTTATCAAATTGCTCCCTTATCTTCGACCTTTGTCTCTTCATTTTCGGAAAAGAAAAGTGCTTTATCCTTACTTAAATGGGGATTCGTTCGTCAGTGAAAACGACGCTTGTTGGGGTGAATTGGATGCGTTGCTGGATGCGGATGTTTCCTCCATCCCTGTCCATTTATTGAAATTTGCCACATTATTTGACGCTTATCTCCGCCACGAAGAAGCTTTGTATCCTGTTTTGGAACGATTCGATGAAGACACGTGCAAAAAAATTGTATCCGATTGGATCTTCATCGGCTTTTGCTATATCGGATGTAATCCCGAAGCCCAGTCGTTTGTTTATTTTAACGAGAAATAGTTCAGGCGGCGCCATGCTGCAAAATGCTTAAGGCTAGCAGGACGGAAAAAGCGAGCACGCAAACCATGGAACAAAAGAAGATGGCGTAACCTACGCTTTTTAGATATTTCCAAGAAATCCATTTTCCTAATAACGGGGAAATAAGTAAACCAAGCAAGGCAATATCCAAAAAAGAAACAGCCAAATAGCCATATAGGATTTTATCTTGGGCAAAGGTTTTTTGAGTAAAAAGTGCAGAAAATACCACGAATAAAAGAAATCCAATCAAAGATAATCCGACGCCTAATACATAGATTTTAATATCCTCTTTTTTCTTAGAGGAAAGCAAAATGAAGCCTGCAAAATAGAGGGCGAGGGCAAGAAGAGAAAGAAGTAAAAATAAATCCATGATTTATGCCTTTTTGTATTTTTGATTGCGGTCGGTGGGTGTGAGGGGATTCAGCATCACAAGGTATTTGTTGTCCAGCCCTGGACGAATATAGTTTTTCTGTAGTCCTAGCCGCGATTTTAAGCCCAAGAGATCGCAAAGTTCTTGGGCGCTATAGAAGCGGCCGTCTTCCATTTTGGACAGAAGCTTTTCTAATAGCGGGGTTTTGCTTTGAACAGAACGCAAAGTTTTCTTTAAGGCTTGGTTTAAAGCGGCTTCTACGCAAAGCAAGGATTCGTAAAGAAAGGGAGAAGTATCTCCACATGCAACCGATTCTTCATAAGCGTGATCAAGATCGGCGCGTTTTGATAGCATCACTTGGAATAGAGGGAGGTCCATCAGGTCTTTGCAGTAATGAACGAGAATGGCCTTCATTAAATAAAGAGATAACACGATGCCCGAATGGGAATAAGGCTGAATCGCTTGCATTTGAAAATAGAAGAGCCCGCTTAAGCACAGAGGATGAATTCTTTCCTGACTGCTATTTTGGAAACGATAAATCGCTTGCAACATGGGCTCGATTTTGGCTTTTAAAGGAACAATATAAGCAAAATCTTCCGCCTTTCTCCCGCATCGACGAGGGGCTCCAAGAGGGAAATAGGCTTTTTCAAATTGATCCATAAACCCCATGTCGAAGGGGTTGATTTTTGGCATTGCCTTAATAAGAGCGAATAAACCTTCGGCTTGAGGAAGCATAGAAATCCCCCCTTCTCCTAAGGCACGGAATTGACTGGGAGTAAGGCTTATTCCGTCAAAGGAAAGAAGCGCTTTGGTTTCTTTTGCCATATTTTCTTCGTCAGAGTGATGGGCGGATAAAACGGAAAATCGTCCCACTTGAAAGGCGATCTCACTGGTCTTTAAAAGCAATTCGTTGTTCAGCGTATAAACGCAATTATAGGGGGCATTTATCTTTGACATAACTACATTTTATCACTTTTTACGCAATGTTAAATTATGGATGTATATATTCCTGTATATATTTTATCCTCCTCTTTCTTAACCAAGATTTTTTGAATGAAAACGAAAAATGTCGCTCCCCCCTTGACCAAGGCCATCCTCCTCCTAAAAATAAAGGCATGAGTTATTCGTATTTTAGTTATGAAACCGAATTGGGCGAGATGACCTTGGTTTCGGATGGCAAGGCGATTGTTACCGTCTTGTTTGGATCCGGCACACTTCCCGGATGCTTCCGCGAGGAAGATAGCATTCTTATCGAAGCGATTCAGGAATTGAACCAATACATTGCGGGACAGCGGAAGGTATTTAGCGTACCCGTCGACCCTTTAGGGTCCGATACGGAACGCAAAATTTATTTTTATGTGCGTGACCATGTGGCTTATGGCAAATTCATCACCTATGAACGCATTGCAAGCGAACTCGACCTCCCCCTAGAAACGGTGGAAGAAGCGCTCCATACGAATTCATGCCCCATTTGGATTCCTTGCCACCGCGTGATTGGAGCCGATAAGAAATTAAGGACTTATGTTGGTGATCGCCTCAAAATGAAAAAAGGCCTTCTAGCCTTCGAGCATCAACATGTGAATCGTGACTTTGTTGCCCCGGATTATCACGATGATGACGAAGACTCGGGATATAAAATCTAAGTAAGACCGATAACTCTATGGAAAATAGCGATGATAGATTGCAGCTTTCTCGAAGCAACGTCAAAAAGAAGGCCATCATAACCTTAGTGATCGGCTGCGTTTTAACTTGCGATGGATTGATGTCTTTATTAAGTCTTTTGCTTTTGCCTTCCCTTGAGAAATTGTACGAAAGCATGAACATTGCCTTTGACGTCGAAACATCCAAAATCACGTTGATTGTTCGAGGGGTTATTTGCTTAACGATTGGAATCTCACTGTTAATAGTTAGTTTGCTCTCTTATCGCAAGATGAAGGGGATGCCGGCGGACCCTGTTTCGGAAAGCAATTCTTTCGACGCTTCAAGTGAAGGCACGGACGAAAAAGAAACGTTTGAACCAGAGGTGGTAAGGCCCGCTGCCGAAAGTAACGCCGAAAGGGATTATTCCTCCCGCCTAAAAGAACTCGACCAACTTCATCAAGATGGGCTGGTAAGCGACGCCGAATATTTGAGAAAGCGTGCCGAAATCCTTCGCGACGCAGGATACTGAATAATGAAAATGGACTCGAATTCGAGTCCATTTTTTGATTGAAACGTTTCGATTAGAAGCGGAGTTTTTGGTCAATCGCGTTATGAAGGAGTTTCTTGAATTCTTCCAAGCTGACGGTGATTTGATCCTTTTGGCCGTAGATACGGTAAGTGACGGAACCGGATTCGGCTTCGTTATTACCCAAAACAACGGTGTAGGGGACCTTTTCCACTTGGGCCGCGCGGAGACGATAGCCAAGCTTTTCCGTGGCTTCATCGATTTCAACGCGGAATCCCTCGTTGCGGAGATCTTCATAAACTTTTTTCGCGTATTCGCCGTGGGCGGCATCGTTAACCGGCAATAAACGGACTTGGACCGGAGCGAGCCAGGTTGGGAAAGCACCGCCATAATTTTCAATCAAGATGCCGATGAAACGTTCCATCGATCCGAAGACGACGCGGTGAAGCATGACCGGTTCAACGTGTTCGCCATTTTCGTCAATATAGAAACAGCCGAAGCGGTGCGGCAAGTTGACGTCGAGCTGAATCGTGCCGCATTGCCAGGTACGTCCCATGGAGTCGCGGAGTTTGAAGTCGAGCTTCGGTCCGTAGAAAGCGCCATCGCCCGGGTTGATTTGATATTCATGGCCCGAATCTTTGCAGGCTTGTGCCAAAATCTTTTCGGATTCATCCCAGAAGGAGACCTCGCCGATAAAATCATCGGGGCGGGTAGAAAGAACGATGCGGTAGCTAAGGCCGAAAACGTTATAGACTTCATCGAAGATACGCATGATGTTCTTCACTTCGCTTTCGATTTGGTCGCGGCGGAGCAAGATGTGAGCATCGTCTTGGGTAAACGCGCGGACGCGGAACAATCCATTTAAGGCGCCGCTGGCTTCGTGACGATGGACATGGCCCATTTCCGAAAGGCGAAGCGGAAGTTCGCGATAAGAATGGATGTCGTTTTTATAAACAAGCATCGCACCCGGGCAGTTCATCGGTTTGATCGCGTAGTCGGTTTCATCGACTTTGGTCGTGTACATGTTGTCTTTGTAGTGGTCCCAGTGACCGGAAGTTTCCCACAGAGAACGCGACATCATGGTCGGCGTCGTGATTTCCTTATAATTTTCACGCGCGTGGAGCTTTCTCCAATAGGAGGTCAATTCGTTCATCACGATTTGGCCTTTTGGCAAGAAGAAGGGCATGCCAGGAGCGTAATCGCTGAGCATGAATAAGCCTAATTCTTTGCCAAGTTTGCGGTGATCGTTTTGCTTACGGAGCTCAAGGATGTGAAGATGCTCTTCCAAAGCTTCTTTGGTCGGATAACAAGTGGCATAAATGCGGGTAAGCATCTTATTTTTGGAATCCCCTCTCCAATAGGCACCGGCAACGCTGAGAAGTTTGAAGTGCTTGAGATAAGAGGTATTAGGAACGTGAGGCCCGCGGCAGAGGTCGACGAAATCCCCTTGTTCGTAAAGAGAAATCGTTCCTTCGAGTTCCTTGATGTGTTCAACCTTGTAGTGATTGGCTTTAAAGATTTCGCAGGCTTCCTCTTGGGAAACTTCTTTTCTCTTGTAAGGAATAGCTTCCTTGGAGAGTTTTTTCATCTCCGCTTCAATGGCGGGGAAGTCTTTTTCGGTGATCGTGCGGTCGCCGAAGTCGACGTCATAGTAGAACCCTTCTTCGATGGCGGGTCCAAAACCAAAGAGGCAGCCGGGATATAGATGCATCAAGGCCTGGGCCATCAAGTGGCTGCAGGAGTGGTTAAGCATCTCGAATCCATCGGAATCTTCCGGCATAACGAAGCTGATTTCTCCACCGTTAACGACATGATTCATGTCGAAAAGCTTACCGTCTTGACGGAAGGCTAAAGCCTTGTTTTTCTTTTCTGGATCGACCAATTTCGCGGCTTCAAAGCCATTGATTGATTCCTGAACATCGAATTCTTTTCCGGAATAAACGATTTTCATTTTGATCTCCTTTTCATAAAAAAGTCCCTGCAAAAAATATTTTGCAAGGACGCTAGGGACAACGCGGTACCACCTTACTTCCGGAAATCTCAAACAAGACTTCCGACTCTTGGCATCCGTTAACGCGGGATGGTGACGCTAAACTCATCGCTTAGTGGCTCCGGAGTGGTGCCAATCTGTCCTTGTATCCAAGGAAGGCTTGTCTCCTTCAAGGCCAGCAATAGTATAGTCCCCTTTTGTCCCTTTTCAAGCGTGCTTGCTCGAACAAAATTATGATTCACTTATTATTGCGTTTAAAAGGGTGCCTACGGCTTCGGACTCCGTTTGATGCCCTTCGTCTTGGTAATAAAGTCCACCTTCGAAGGCTTCTTTTTCCTCCGGGCTCATTTGCTGCTCGGCAGAAATGATGGTTCGTTGGATTTGCTCCCAACTATCGCGATCCCCGTTGGCTAAAAGGGGAAGTGCGGTTTGGCGAACCTTTTGACCGCGCACTCTAAAATTTTCGGCGTTGATACCTTTCATTGACTATGTCCTCCCAATGATGGAGGGAACCATTTCTGTCCCTCCCCCTAATATAGAGTAATTTTTTAGGATTTTTTGCGAAAAAAGTTTTTAAGTTTCCAAAAAGGATATAGTCAATCGAAAAAGAAGTTTTCGTTAGTAATTTAGTTTCTTTAAAAAGTAATTGAATAGTAAGCAGTTAAGCGTTTTCTTTCTTCTTTGGGGTGAGGTCAACGTAGGTGGAAGTATCCGTGGGGGCTAAAACCGTGACATCTTGTCCATAGACAAATCCCGCGTCGTTTTGGAAGGCAAAATTCGTCGTGTAGTGATCTTCTGAAATCGTCCCTTCGAAGTCGACGCCGCAGAAATAAATTTTGGCCTCGCTATAAGTGAAATAGAGATTGGAACGGGTTAAATCCACTTTTTCTGGCGTGGGGAGCTTATTCAATATTTTTTTCAGGTCTTCGCTTTTTTCGGCCCCCATGGCGATAAGGTCATAAATAGAACCATAATTCAAGGTGTAATGGACGCTATAATCCCCATTATTCATCTTGTAATAGGTCTGCTTATCCGAAATCGTTTTTAGAAGGGTGGTTACCATGGTCGCGGAATATTTGAATTCAAAAGGGGAGGAGGATTCGGAGGAAGAAGGACCTATGGTTTCTTGAATTAAATCCTTCATATAAGCGACGGTTTCGGTGACGTTAAAGCAAACTTTTGGGTCGCCTAATAACGATTCACCGGGTTTAATCGATTGGCTGCCATCCAAATAGAAGACGTCGTTTTGCAGATAAGCAAAAGCGCCAAAGCCCTTGGTTCCTTTATCGGATTTGGAGATTCCATCGACGCTTTCGTTATAAACGTAATCCACTTCTCCGCCCATGGCCCCATATCCATTCATTTTTTTGGAGTCGTGGCTTTTCATTCCCTTAAGTCCAAAAAGAACTTCTACGTCAGAGAGGACGTATAAGGCATCTCCAGAAAAGACATGAGTTTCTTCGCTAGATCCGCTATTAGTCGGGATATTTAAGGCGTAATTGTCCCCCGTCATTTGGATATATCCGCGCCCGTTTTGGCTTAAAGATCCAATTTCGTCAAGAGCAGGAATCGCGTCTAAAGCGTCTTCAAAGGCTTTTTTTGCCGGACGTTTATAGATTTCTTTGGTGATTTCCGTTCCGTCAATGGAAGAAGAACTGTGTTCCCAGGTAAAGGAAGTGGAAGTCGATTCGCTAGAAGGCGTAGACGAAGAGGTGCTGCTAGAAGGGGCGGAAGAACTCGCGGAATCACTAGAAACGGCAGAAGTCGTTGAGGATTCTGCGGGCGGGTACGTTGAGCTCGAGGAAGGTTCCGTGCCTTCTCTACACGCGGCTAAAAGAAGCGCGGAAGAGAGAAGAAATACGATGCGATTTGTTTTCATAAAAACCTCCACTTTTTTTGCGACTTCATTATAAAAGAGGATGAGACTCGCGCAAGGGAATGCTGTTAAAATTGCTGAAATAGGGCAAGAAAAAATAAACGGATTTTAAAGAGTTGTTCGCTTTAAAAATCGAAAGAAGAATTTAGGAGAAAAACAACTCGAAAACGAAAATTTTTTTGATGACATTCCATTCCTCATGCCTTAAATTTCTTACTCGTGGGAGGGGATAAAATGAAAGTAGAAGAATATAGCGACGAGGCGTTAAATGAAAACGCCGCCGATGATGTCATTATCGATATGGCAAGCGACTACGATGAAGCCCAGTTCCCTCGGAAAAGATTCGTCGATAAACTCAAAGCCTTTTTCAATTTGCATGATGATTCCGCCTCCCACGAAGTGATTCGTGCTCGCATTCGAAGCGGAGGCAAGGTCACGGGAACCAATGCCGTTATTTTAATTTGCGCGATTGCCATCGCTTCTACTGGTCTCATCACTTCCTCCATCCCCGTTGTTATCGGGGCGATGCTAATTTCTCCCCTCATGGGAACGATTATGGCGGTAGCCTTTGGCGTTGCAAGCAACGACAAGAAATTCACTTTCTCCTCTTTGCGTGGATTTGCCTTTCAGGTGTGCCTAAGCTTACTAATTTCCACTCTTTATTTTTTGATCCTTCCCACCAAGGAGCCGACTCCGGAATTGTTAGCCCGTACCGCCCCTTCCTGGCACGATATGGTGATTGCTTGTTTCGGTGGCATCGCGGGAATTGTGGCGACAACGCGCGAAGATAAAGTCTCCAATGTATTGCCAGGAGTTGCCATCGCCACCGCTTTAATGCCTCCTATTTGCACGATGGGGTTTTCTCTAGCGAACGGAGAGTGGCGAATGTTAGCGGGTGCTGCTTATTTATTCCTCATTAATTTCTATTTGATTTTCTTTACTTCCGTCGTCGTTTTGACGATTCTTTCGGTTCCGCGCGTCCGCAAGCTCACCGAAGCGCAGTGGGATAATTTGCATCTTAAGATGATCCGCAATGCGATTTTATCCTCCATTCCCCTCTTTATTTTGATTATCTTGATATCCCTAGACATCCAACCTTATTAATATTTTCTTTCTCTCCCCCGTAGGGGGGCTAGGCAAAGTTCAAAAAGGGTCTATAATTGCCGAGTATGAGTTACGACCACAAAGCAATCGAAGAAAAATGGCGTCAGGTTTGGGACGCTAAAAATGCGTTCTACTGCGACACACACGATTTTTCCAAACCAAAATATTACGTTCTCGACATGTTCCCTTATCCTTCGGGACAAGGACTTCATGTGGGCCATCCAGAAGGTTATACTGCAACCGATATCGTTGCCCGTATGAAGAGAATGCAGGGCTTTAATGTTCTTCACCCGATGGGTTGGGATGCTTTCGGCTTGCCGGCAGAGCAATTTGCCATCAAGAACAACCAGCATCCTGATGTGTTCACCAAAAAGAACATCGCGAACTTCAAACGTCAAATCAATTCCCTTGGCTTCTCTTATGATTGGAGCAAGGAAATCTCCACCACCGATCCTTCTTATTACAAATGGACGCAGTGGATTTTCGTCCAAATGTTTAAGCATGATTTGGCTTATGTTGCCGATATCCCCGTCAATTATTGCCCTGAACTTGGCACGGTTTTAGCCAACGAAGAAGTCATTGACGGCAAGAGCGAACGTGGGGGATATCCTGTTATTCGAATGCCGATGAGGCAATGGATCCTTCGCATCACGGCCTATGCCGATAAGTTAGAAAAAGACTTGGAAGACTTGGATTGGCCGAAATCGACGCTGGAAATGCAAAGGAATTGGATTGGCAGAAGTTCTGGCGTTTCGATCCGCTTCCCCATTAAAGGAAAGGAAAACGAATTCTTTGATGTCTTCACTACGCGTGTGGATACCCTATTTGGCTGCACCTATTGCTGCTTGGCCCCCGAACATCCACTCGTTCAAAAACTCGTTACCCCCGAACAAAAAGAAGCCGTGGAAGCCTATGTGAAGGCCAGCGCTTCCAAATCCGATTTGGCCCGCACGGGTACCAATCAAGAAAAAACCGGCGTCTATTTGGGTGTAGAAGCCATTAATCCGATTAACGGAAAGGCCATTCCCGTCTATATTGCCGATTATGTTTTGGGTTCTTATGGATCTGGCGCGGTCATGGCGGTTCCTGCTCACGATACCCGTGACTACGCTTTTGCCAAAAAACATGACCTCCCCATTATTCAAGTTATCGAAGGGGATATTTCCGAATCGGCTTATACCGAAGATGGAAAGCATATGAATTCGTCTTTTGCTGATGGGATGAATATTGCCGATGCCAAAGCGGCGATCACCGCTAAACTGGTGGAGCTTGGCGCGGGCAAAGAAGTGGTTAATTACAAACTTCGCGATTGGATTTTCTCCCGTCAACGTTATTGGGGTGAACCGATTCCCGTTGTCAAATTAGACGATGGAACAGAATTCCCACTTCCCGAAGATCAACTGCCGCTAGTTTTGCCAGAAATGGATCGTTATCAACCTTCTTCCAACGGCAAACCTCCGCTAAGCAATGCTCCAAAATCTTGGTTAGATTACGTGACTCCCGATGGAAGACACGGCGAAAGAGAAACCAACACGATGCCGCAATGGGCGGGATCCTGCTGGTACTATATCCGCTACATCGATCCCCATAATCCCGATGCGCTTTGCGATGAAAAATTGTTGAAGCACTGGCTCCCCGTGGACCTTTATATCGGAGGCGCCGAACACGCGGTTCTCCATTTGCTCTACGCTCGTTTCTGGCATAAATTCCTTTATGATATCGGTGTTGTTGGATGCAAAGAACCGTTCCAAAAACTCTATCACCAAGGGATGATTTTGGGCGAAAATGGCGAAAAGATGTCCAAATCGCGCGGCAACGTCGTAAATCCCGATGCCGTTGTAGAAAGCCATGGTGCGGACTCGCTGCGACTGTTTGAAATGTTTGCTGGCCCGCTAAGCGAAGTGAAGCCCTGGTCCACGAATGGGCTAGATGGGGCAAGACGTTTTATCGAACGCGTCTATCGTTTGGTGGACGAAGAACCTTATTGTTCTTTGCTAAGCGATGAAAACGACGGCTCCCTGGATTACGCCTATAACGCGATGGTTCAAAAAGTGACGAAAGATTTTGAGGACCTTTCCTTCAATACCGCGATTTCGGCGATGATGGTTTTTGTCAACGAATGCTATAAAGCCAAGAAATTGTATCGTCCCTATATCGAGGGTTTGGTTCAAGTCTTCAGCTGCGTTTGCCCGTTTGTTGGTGAAGAAATGTGGCAAAAACTCGGCCATGAGGAATTACTCACCTATCATCCTTGGCCCAAGGTGGATGCGACGAAACTCGTCAAAGAAACTGTGAAACTTGCGGTCTCGGTCAACGGAAAAATGAGAGACGTCATGGAACTTCCCCGTGACATCGCCCAAGAAGAAGCAGTGGCCTTAGCCAAAGCCAACCCCAAGATTATTCCCTGGATTGAAGGCAAGACGATTAAGAAAATCATCTTCGTCCCCGGACGCATTCTTAATATCGTCGCTTTGTGAAAATAACGGACCTGGAAACGGGTCCGTTTTTTATCGGTGGTTGCCTTCTTTGCTTTTGTCTTTTTATTTCTATATATAAATAGAAAGGACGATGAACAAGGATTCTGAAAAAGAGGAAACCTGCCGCGAAAAAGAAGTGTTTTTGAAGGAAAACAACCAAAAAGATGCAAGTTTTTTTCAAAAGATGTGATTTTTTGTTTCATTCCAATGAAAAATGCTTACAATAACGAATATAACAAAATCAAAGGGGATTTGTTTATGAAATTAAAGAAGTCGATTTGGTTGCAGACCACGATTGTCGGGGGAATCCTCGTGTTCCTTTCCGCCTTTTGCATTGGTTTGGGCGGCGTTGCCGATTGGATTCCCAGTGGGAAAAATCATGGCGTCCGCTTCGGTTTGAAGGCAGCGATTAGTGAATATGGCGCTGTCTGGGCCGGACGAAACAATGGAAAGTGCGCGCTAATCATGGTTGGCTGCATCATCATGGCCGTCCTGTTTGCCATCCTTTGCTCCATCTTCCTTGCCAAAAAGAAAAAATACTTTGGCTTTATCGGAATGGTTGTCGATATTTTGGCCATTTTGTTCTTCCCGTTCACGGTGATTCTTGCGAATCAGCTCATCAACGCTGGAGCGATGACTCCCGTTCCGATGTGGATTATTCTCATTGCTGTTTTGGCCTTGTTTGTTGGTCAATTGGAAGCTACGGTTGGCCTTCTCCTTTCTCCGGCCATTGGCGCAGCCGATGCCCAAGAAGAAGCGGAAGAAAAGCCCGTGGAAGAGGAAAAGCCCGTTTTTGACGAAGAAGCTGCTCGTCGTGTTGCCGACGAAGAAATCAAAAAAGCCATCGCGGCTCGTGAAAGCAATGAAGTCAAGCCGTTAAGCGAAGAAGAAATCAAGAAGATCGTCGACGAAGCCATCGCGGCTCACGTGGAAGAACTTCACACCGAATACGTGGAAGAAGAAACTCCCGCGGAAGAACCTAAGGAAGAAGAACCCGCGGAAGAAGCGGAAGAAACTAGCGAAGAAACCGAAAGTGAAGAAGATCCCTTTGGCAAACTTCGTGCCAAAAAACGCGCCTCCTTCGAAACTCGCTTGAAGAAATCTGACGCGGACCTCCGTCACAAATATTATGACCTCCGCGACTACATCAAATCCTATGGAGTGAACAACCGCATTTCGATTCCGGGAGACACCTTCTCTGCCCACCGCGAACGCTTAGTCTTCCTCACGATCACCGGCAAACACATGAAAGCCTATTTTGCCCTTGATCCGAAAGATTATGAAAAGAGCCCGATTCCAGTAGAAAGCGTCGAGACAAAGAAATTCCAAGACGTTCCGACTTGCCTCCGCATCAAGAGTGACCTCTCTTTCCGTCGTGCCCAAAAACTCGTCGATGATTTGATGACGAAGAAGGGTCTTGTCAAGAAAGAAGAAGATAAGCCTGAACAAGCGGCGAAATAAGTTCCGTTCCTTGGTTTAAAAAGCGCCAGCGATGGCGCTTTTTTCTTGCTGGGGCATCAAAATGAAAGAAATATAAAATAGTTGTTGAAACCGCGCTTCCCATTTCCTATAATCACACTTGCCGATTTGAGTTTGTAGCGAGCTCTCGGCAAACCGCCCTCATAGTTCAGCGGTAGAACGGATCCATGGTAAGGATCAGACCTCTTTTCGACTAAGGGTGAGGGCACCAGATAACAAAAACAGGCTTAACCATCGTGGTTAGGCCTTTTTTCAACCTCGTTCTTTCGTGGGAAATTTAAAGGGCTAAAGCCACCGTTTTTGCGATGACTGGTCGTTTTTTGCTCTTAATCTTTTCTTTTCATTCTTCGCATGTTTTGGACTATAATTCGCTGGAACACAAGGAGTATTAACGATGAAGATTGCCATTACTGCCGAATCCACGATTGACTTGCCCAAGAGTCTTTTGACGGAATTTGGCATCCGCACCTTGCCCTTTTCTCTCGTCATGGGGGAAAAGCAAGTATTGGATGGAGAAGTCAATAGCGACGATCTCTATGCTTTTGTTGCTGAAACCGGAAAATTGCCCATGACCGCCGCGGTGAACGATTACCAATATGAAGAATTCTTCCGCGATGTTTTGAAGGATTTTGATGCGGTGGTTCATTTCTCACTTTCTTCTAAGATCTCTGCGGCCTGCAGCAATGCAACACGCGTATCTCATGAAGAAGAATTCGAAGGAAAGGTTTTTGTGATCGATACCCTTTCTCTTTCTACTGGCATTGCCTTGCTTGCTATCCGTGGAGCGAAACTTGCCGAACAAGGTGCTACGCCCGAAGAAATCGTAAAAGACATCGAAACGGCTAGAACCAAGGATCAAACCAGTTTTGTCATCGAAACCCTCGATTATCTTTACAAAGGGGGGCGCTGCTCCAAGCTTGCTCTCTTCGGCGCGAATTTGATGAAGATCAAGCCCCAAATCCTCATGATTAACGGAGGGATGGGCCCGGGGAAGAAATATACCGGCAACATCGAAAAGGCGATTCATAAATACGTCGAAGACATTTTAAAACAATTTCCCAACGCGGATTTGGACCTTGTCTTTGTCACCCACACGCTTCAAAAAGATAAACGATTCATCGCAGAGGATGTAGCTAAGAGAATGCGCGAATTCGGGTTCAAACGCGTGGAAATCACTCACGCGGGCGGAACGATTTCTTGCCATTGCGGGCCGAATACCCTAGGAATCCTTTACCTCACCAAATAAGGAAAATAAAGTTACAAAGAGGGGCAAACCCCTCTTTTTGTTTGCACCCACTAGGAAGTAAAGGAATCTTGCATTATAATCAAGGCATGAAAAAACCGCTCATAATGGCGACTTTAGCCCTCTGCGGTTTAAGCCTTGCTTCCTGTGGACCCAAGACTTATGCCCTAGAAGACTATGTCCAAGACCTTGCCCTTTTTAAAGACAAGGATGAAATCAAGGTGATGCAGCTCACCGATTTACACGCGAATTTCGCGACCGATTTTCCTAAGCAAAAAGCCTTTTGGGGCTCTTTGATCCAAGCTGCCAAGCCGTCTCTAATCATGTTGACGGGGGATAATGTCCTTAACGCCAGCAAGCACACCGTGACCTCGCTTCTAGATACCTTTAATGAATTATGCGAAGAAAACGACTGCTATTTTGGCTTAATCTGGGGCAATCACGATAAAGAAGGGACCTATGATCCCGCCTATTGGCTAGGAGAAAGCAAGAAGCGCTCGCGCTCGGTGTACCGCGAACTTCCTGGTGACAACGTTTACGGTCGTTCTAACTATGTTTTGAATTTAACGGATGGGGCGAATACCTATTGGCAGGTCTACGCCTTGGATTCGAATTCCCTTATTTCCAAAAACCCGTTGAAATTCACCTACGATATCATCCATGAAGACCAGGTGAAGTGGTTTGCCGAGGAAAGCGATTTGGCCGCCAAAAAAGATGGAGAAGGCCATATTATTTCTTACGTTCCGTCTTTAGTTTATTTCCATATTCCTTTATGGGAGCTGGAATACGCATATCGTCTTGCCGGACTTAACCCCGATGTTTCGGAAGCTCCCGGAACCTTATTTGGCTATTTGGGAGAAGAAAGAGAAGCCCCTTTTGATTCCACGGATTTAGGCAAAACCCAGTCCTGGGTCGGTTATAAAAATTCTGGATTCTTCGAAGTGGCCGAACAAAAAGGAACCCGCGGCATTTTCTGGGGCCATGACCACAAATCCAATTTCGTGGCCAAATACGCCAGCGCAAAAAATTATCGTGATGCCAGCAACGCCATCGTGATGGGATATGGTTTAAAGTCTAGCTGCGATCTTTCTTATCTTGCTGATATGACGGGCGCGACGGTTTCCACGATTAAAAAGGATGGAAGCGTGAGCTACTCCCGTTACTACCAAACCTATCAAGACAATTACGAAACGGGGACTCCAATCCGCGTGGAGGAGATGGGATTATGAAAAAAAGAACTTGGCTATTGATGCTAGAGGGGATGCTTTTCGCCTTTGCTGGGGTTGGAATGTACCTCTGCGGATGGTTTTTTCTTCAGCGCGTGACGTCTACGGACATGCATTTGCTAGAAACCCTTCCTTATATGCTTTCTTTGCTTTTCCCAACCTATGGGCTTTTTGTTTTGCATTTGGTGCTTTGGCCGCATTCTCCTAAGCGTCGTAAACGGACCTTCCTCGTCAATGGTCTTGTGTTCGTGGGATTAGGTTTATTCCTGGTTCTCTACGATTTGGCGTTGCTAGGAAGCGGAATATTCCCTTCTTTAGTTTGGGGATTAATTCACCCTCTTTATCCTTTGGACACGTTCCTTTCCGGGGTTCTTTTCGCAGGTATCGGGGTCTTGGTGTTCCTCTACGGGCTAAAAAAGGCCGATTCGAATGCCGATCAAGTTCCTTATTTCCCTGCCAAGACGAAACGGAGCAAAGTGATTCTTCATTCCATATTGTTCCCCATTTATGTTGTTCTCGTTTTATTTTTCACCGGGGATTTGCTTTATTTCTTCCATACCTTGGATTATGAAATGCAAAACGTTGGCATCATGATTCCTATTTATCTTTTGATGCTTTCTTTGCCGCTAGGTCTAGGGCTATATGAATATTACCTCCGTCCGAAAAAGCAGGAAAAAGTCTATCTTGGTTTGATGCTTCGCGGCGTTCCTTGCTACTTGCTTGTTTCGGTGATCCTTTCCCTTTGGGCCTATTTTGGATTACTAAAAAATCCTTTGGCCTTCTCCGAATCTTTCTTTGCGATTTTCCCATTAGATGGAGAAGCTTCCGTCGCGGTAGGACCCTTGCTTTTATACGCATTGAATCTATTGGCCCCTCTCATTTATCTCCTCTCGTTCATCTTCACCAAGACACATGAAGCAACCCCTTGCCAAGAAGTGAGCGAGAAACGCGACTAAGGCTTTCTTTCTTAAAAGAAATAGGGTATATTAGTGGTGCGGAAATCCCGTCGAGGTTCCGTGTTGCGCACATATTTTGGAGTGGACGTAACGGTCCGCTCTTTCTTTTATGGGCAACCCTTCAAAGGAGGAGACATGAACGAAGAAGCAAAAGTCGTCAAAATTTTAGAAACCCCGTTAAAAGAAAAGGGGTATGACATCGCCTCGCTACGGTTTGTTAGCGGACAGGAACCACGGCTAGAAATCGTCGTGGATCGCGTGGAGCCGATTGGGCTAGACGATATCGTCGAATTAAGCGGATTTGTTTCCAATTTGTTGGATGAAGCCGACCCCATTGAGGCGGCTTATACGCTGGACCTCTCTAGCGCCGGCGCCGAAAAGAAAATCGACGTTGAAAAGCTTCCGAGCTACGTCGGAAGATTCGTTCACCTTCATTTGTCTCACCCCTTCAAAGGTGAAAACATCCTCGAGGGAACATTACTCAGCATGGGGGAGGAAACGGTCTTGCTTGTGAAAGACAAGAGCAAGAAAAAAGAAATCCGCTTCCCCACCAATACCATCGACGGCGCCCGTCTCGCCATCGAATTCTAATCAAATGCAGAAAGGAAAAAGCACATGGATGCAAAAGCATTGATCGCGGCCGTCAGCGAAGTGGCGGATAACAAAGGACTCAGCGGAGAAGCTGTTATTCAGGCTCTCGAACTTGCCTTGGAAAAAGCCTATATCAAGGTTCTGGGCGGCTCGACTCCGGATTTACCCGACCCTGTCGTCAAATGCGTCATCGACCCCGATACGGGAAAGATTTATCTTGCTCAAGTGAAGAAAGTCGTGGAAGAAGTAACCGACGACTTCCTCGAAATCGATGAAGAAGAAGCCAATGAAGGCTTGAAAAAAGCCAAATACCACGTGGGCGATGACTATGAAATCGAAGCCGACGTCGAAGACCTTTCCAAAGCCACGGCGATGGGCGTGAAATCCTATTTCCGTCAGGGAATCGCCGAGGCCGAACGTACCGAACTCTATAAGATTTATAAAGACCATATCGGCGAAATGGTCACGGGAACCGTCGAGAAAGCGGACGATCGCAGCGTCATCGTCAACATTGGCCGCGCGACCGTTGAACTCAACCGCAAGGAACTGATCGGTGACGAATATTTTAAAATCGGTGATCCCATCAAAGTTTATATCCAAGAAGTTCGTTCTGCCGATGAAGCCACTTCCCCCTATAAGAAGAAAGGACCCCAAATCGAAGCCACCCGTTCTAGCGAAGGCTTTTTGAAACGCTTGTTCGAAGAAGAAATCCACGAAATCTATGATGGCACCGTTGTCATCAAAGCGATTGCCCGTAAGGCGGGCGTCCGTGCCAAAGTCGCGGTTTCTAGCGTCAATGACGATGTCGACGCCACCGGAGCTTGCATCGGACAAGGTGGTTCCCGCATTCAAAAGATCGTTTCTCAACTTGGCAACGGCCATTCCAAAGAAAAGATCGATATCATTGAATGGAGCGAATTCACCCCGAAATTCATCATCGAATCGGTTCGCCCGGTTATCGCCCTTGGGGTGAACGTAGACGAAGAAAACAAGGAAGCGGAAGTGATCCTTTCTAAGGAAGCACTAGAGAATCAACTCGGCCGCTACCGCAATAACACTGCCCTCGCCTCCGCCCTTACCGGCTATAAGATTTCCTTCATGTCCCAACAAGAAGCGGAAGAAAACGAAGTTTCTTACGTTTCTAGCGAAATTGCCGACGAAGAAGCCAAGCGCATCAAGGCGGAACGCGAAGCCGACGAATATCGCCGTAAATCCATCGAAGACGCCAAGCGTCGCGAAGAAGAAGCCGCTGCCAAGAAAGAGGCGGAAGAAGCCGCGCGCAAAGCTGCGGAAGAAGCGGCCCGTCAAGCGGAAGAAGAAGCCAAGAAAGCGGATAAACTCGCTCGTCTTGAACCTCTTCCCGAAAATCCCGTCGCTCCGAAGGCCCAAGTCAAGCCGGAAGAATTCCCGATGGAAGCCAATAACCCCGCCGCTGCCGCTCTTGCTGCCCTTAAGTCGGCCCAAGAAGCTGCCGCTACTGCTCCCGCTGTCGAAGAAAAGACGGAAGTCGTTTCCGAAGAAAAACCGGCCATGGAAGAAGTTCCTGCTTCTAAACCCGAAGAAACCAGGGAAGTCAAGACGACGACCACGCTTTCGGACCTCGAAGCCGAACTCGAATCCGCCAAAGGACGTTCAACTGGTGCGAAAGTCAACGCAAAGACCAAACGCCCGCGCAAGATTAGCGACGATGAAGTCAAGCATGAAGCCGCTCCGAAGAGCCCCGTGGAACAGGGTATGGCGGTTTATACCGAAGAAGAACTCAAAGCCATTGAAGCCGAGGATGAAACCGCCCAGCTTTATGATGACGGCGAGGATGATGTTGATTACGACGATTACGACCAATATTACGACGACGAAGGGAAATAAATTCCCATTCTAACAGGAGGAGAAAACCTTGAAGAACATTCCGATGCGCATGGATGCTTTGTCCCGAAAACGCTACTTGCGATCCGAATTAGCTCGCTTCGTGAAGCGGGATGGCTTCTTGGTTTTCGACCCCGAGGGGACGATGTCAGGAAGAGGAACTTATCTTCATTTAGATGAAGAAAGCCTTGCTTTTCTTGCCCATCCCAAATTCGCATCTCGCCTTCCCTGCCCTTTTCAGGAAGGAGAACTAGAGAAGGCCATAGGAGGAATCCACCATGACGGAAATTGAAAAAGCCTATGCTTTCCTTGGCTTATTGCGGAGAGGAGGACGCCTCGTGATTGGGACCGAATCCATCGAACATTCGTTAAAAGCGGGATATGGTCTCGTTTTGGGGGAAGAGGATTCTTCCACAGTCACGCGACTAAAAACCAAAGCCCTAAATGCCGGCTGCCTTCTTTTTGAGGGGGCAAGCAAGGAAAGCCTTGGACAAGCCGTAGGATTTGAAGTGATTTCGGCGGTGCTTATCGCCGATAGAAAAGCCACGAAAAGCTTTGATCAAAAGTGGAACGCGGCGAAAGGAGTACAGGATGAAGAAAAATAGCAATAACGGCGGAGTGAAAAAATCGGATGCGAAGAAGCAAAAGCCTCAGCGCGTCTCGAATTTTCAACCTCGCGAGCGGAAAAGAGAAGAATTCGCCAAGGTCAACGGGGGCGTGTTTGTTTATAGCAAGCCGCTTAGCGTCGGCGAACTAAGCAAAGCCATCAACGTCCCGACTCCCGCGATCATCAAATTCCTTTTCCTTCAGGGGAAGGCTGTGACGATCAACCAAGTTCTCGACGATGAAATGATCGGAACGGTATGCTTGGAATTTGGCTACGACTTCAAAAAGGAAAAAATCGTCGATGAGACGCATTTTGAAGATTTGGAAGTCAATGATGACCCCAAAGATTTGAGGGAGCGTCCCGCGGTAGTGACCATCATGGGTCACGTCGACCACGGCAAAACGACGCTAATCGACGCGATTCGTTCCTCCCATATCGTCGACACCGAAGCCGGAGGCATCTCTCAGGAAATCGGTGCTTATCAAAAAGAAATCCATGGCAAGAAAATCACCTTTATCGATACTCCGGGGCACGCGGCCTTTACGGCGATGCGCGCTCGCGGGGCTTCGGTAACGGATATTGTTGTCTTGGTGGTTGCTGCCGATGACGGCGTCATGCCTCAGACGATTGAAGCCATTGACCACGCCAAAGCCGCCGGGGTTCCTATTATCGTCGCCATCAATAAAATGGATAAGCCCTCCGCCAATCCGGAACGGGTCAAAGAAGAACTCATGCAGCATGATGTGATCGCCGAAGAATATGGCGGTGAGGTCATGACGGTGAATATCTCCGCGAAAAAAGGCACGGGAATCGACGATTTGCTCGATGCGATTCTACTAAAAGCCGAAATGTTGGAACTTAAAGCCAACCCCAAACGTTATGCCATCGGCGCCGTTTTGGAATCGGAACTTTCGAAAGGCGAAGGCCCCAAAGCCACCCTTTTGGTTCAAAATGGAACCTTGAATGTCGGGGATTTCGTCGTTGTCGGCGAAACCTATGGTAAAGTGCGTCGCATGACCAACGAATTCCGGCAAGTCTTAAAAACGGCGGGGCCCAGCACCCCGGTGTCCGTCATCGGTTTAGCTTCTGTTCCTAGCGCTGGAGATAAATTCATGGCGTTCCCCGAAGAGCGTCAGGCCAAAGACATCGCGACCAAGCGCGCTCTTGCCAAGGCCGAAAAAGAGCGTGGCGGAACGGCAGCGATGACCTTAGCGGACCTCAATAACCTCGTCAACGCCGGCAAAGTTCAAGATATCAACGTTTTGATTAAAGCGGATTCTGATGGTTCGGCTCAGGCTCTAAAAACCAATTTGGAGAAAATGAGCAACGACCGAATCCACATCCATGTTTTAATGGCTAACGCCGGTGCCATTAGCGATAACGACGTCCTTCTTGCTTCCGCCTCCCATGCTTTGATTTTTGGCTTCAATGTCCGCCCCGATGCGAGAGTCCGTCAAAAGGCGGAAGAACAGCACGTGGAAATCCGCCTCCACAAGATCATCTACGAATTGCTCGATGATATGGAAGCGGCGATGAAGGGTTATGAAAAGAAAGAAGAAGTTGAACAAGTGACTGGCCAAGCCGAAATCCGTCATATCTATAAGATTGGAAAAGTCGGCACCATCGGTGGTTCCTATGTGACTTCCGGTCTTCTTAAAGCCAATGAAAAAATCCGCCTTATCCGTGATGGAATCGTCATTTATGAAGGCCAACTTGGCTCGTTGAAACGCTTCAAAGACGATGCCAAAGAAGTCAAAGAAGGTTATGAATGTGGTTTGACGATCGCTGGATATAACGACATCAAAGAAGGCGACGTCATCGAAGGATACGAAATGGTCGAAGGGAATAAACCCCAGGAAGAGGAGGGAAAATAATGGCGAACCGTCCCGGAAGAATCAAATCGATGATTTCGCGGAACATCGCGGATATCGTTCATACCGAAATCAAGAAATCCTCGATTGGCCTTGTCAGCGTCAATGACGTCCGGGTCTCCGATGACTATTCCTACGCGACCGTCTACGTGAATTTCCTTCCCAATACCTTCCCCCATCAAAAAATCGCGGAGTTACAGAAAACGGAAGGATTCGTCCGTTCTTCTCTCGCCAAAAAGATGGATATCTACAAAGTCCCGAAGGTACGCTTCGTCCTCGATGAAACTTCTTCCTCCGCGGCACGAATCGATGAAGCTCTTGCCAAAGAAGAAAAAGATTTGTCCCGGTTAGAAGAAGGGAAACCCGAATCCAAATAATCTAGAAGCCAGCAGTCCATTCTGTTGGCTTTTTCTTTGGGAGTTTCCCAGGAAAATTTGTAAAATCACGAGGAACTTCAAGCCTATTCCCCTTTCTATTTTGGTATAATCCCTTCATGCGTTCTTCTGGAATTTTATTAATTGATAAACCAAGTGGACTGACCAGCCGCTACGTCGATAATCGGATCCAAAAAGCTTTTCATACTCGCCATGTGGGGCATTTAGGAACCTTAGACCCTTTTGCCACGGGATTACTTCTTGTCGCGGTAGGCTCCGCGACGAAGTGCCTTCCCTATCTGCAAGATGAAAGCAAAACGTATTTGGCTTCTTTGCTACTAGGCAACGCGACATCTACAGGAGACCCGGAAGGAGAAGTGATCCAAACGCTTCCCGTCCCTCCGACTACGGATGCTAAAATCCTGGAAACTTTTAAGTCCTTTTTAGGCGATTCTTTCCAAATTCCCCCGATGACCAGTGCGATAAAGGTCAAGGGAGAGGCTCTTTATAAAGCGGCTAGACGCGGAGAAGAGATAGAAAGAAATCCTCGTCCGATTCATATTGATTCCCTCCGAATGCTAGTAAGACTAGGGAGAAAAATCGATTTCACCTGCACGGTGTCCAAAGGAACCTATATTCGGGTATTAGGAGAAGATATCGCCAAGAAACTAGGAACGGTGGGACATTTGACTTCCCTTCGTCGCCTTGCCATCGGATCGGTGGATTTAGAAAAAGCGATCCCGTTAGAAGAAGCGAGCTCGAAGGATTTACTCAATCCCTTAGATTTTTTAAGGCATTATCCGGTTATCGAAGTTTCTTCGGATCAAGAAAAAAAGATACGAAATGGGGTTAGCTTGTCTTTGGAAGAAAATAGTCCCCGCGTGGTTTTTGCCTTGGAAAACGAGGCGTTAGCCATTTATGAAAGAAGAGAAGATGGGCTTTACCATTGCCTTCGGGGGCTATTTTGATGGAAATTCATCGTTTTCGTCTCGACTTTTTGCCGGAATCCATCCCAGGGTTAACTTTGGCATTAGGCAATTTCGACGGCATGCATCGTGGCCATCAACGCCTTCTTTTGGATACGTCTTTCCTTGCTAAAAACGAATCGGGAGTCTTGCTTTTTGATCCTCCTAGCCCTTTTAAAGGGGGCAAAGTTTTAACTTCTTTGGAACAAAAAATCGCCATCTGCCGGAAATTACGTTTGGATCACGTTTTTGTTCTAGAAAGCAATAAAGCGTTTTGGAATCTCTCTCCCCAAGAATTTTGCGACCAAATCCTAAAAAAACTGGGCGCGAGTTTGCTTTGCTGCGGGGAGGATTTCCGTTTTGGGAAAAAGGCGGAAGGGAAAGTCGACGACTTAAAGAAAGATTTTGACGTTCACCTTACTCCGTTTTTAGAGTCTAACGGAATAAAAATCTCCTCCTCTTTTATTCGCGATGCCATTCAAAATGGGGAAGTGGAAAAAGCCGCGGACTGGCTAGGTAGGCCTTATGAAATGGCTGGGAAAGTCGCCCATGGGTTTCGTAACGGCCATTTGCTCGGCTTTCCTACCTTGAATTTAAAGTCCTCCACTCCTTATTGCTTGCCACGATTTGGGGTTTACTGCGGACTTGCTTATATTGACGGCATTCCTCACCAAGCCGTCATTAATGTTGGAGTTCATCCTACCATTGACCAAATCGAAGAACCTAGCATTGAAGCCCATTTGCTTGATTTTGAAGAAGAGGCTTACGACAAAACCCTCTATCTGGATTTTCGGCATTTTGAGCGGTGTGAAAAGAAATTCGCTTCTCTTGAAGAGCTATCCAAGCAGTTGCTGTTCGATAAAGCTTGGGCCAAAGAGCAATTATCCAAAGAATGAAAAAAGCAGGAATAATCCTGCTTTTTAGTTATCGGAACCGCCGAGCTCCAAATTGAGTTCGTCGTTTTCCGCCATCGCCTTTTTCTTAGCATCGAACTTTTTACGGTCCGGGGTGAAGAGAATGCGTTTTCTCATACGATAGGCAGAAGGAGTGACTTCGACAAGCTCATCGCTATTGATGTAATCCAGGCACGCTTCCAAAGTCATCTTGCGTGGCGATTTCAAAACGACGGTTTGATCTTTAGTAGAAGAACGGACGTTCGTTTGTGGTTTCATCGCCGTGACATTGACGGCCAAATCGACGGGGTAACGATGCTCTCCAACAATCATCCCTTCGTAGCAAACTGTCCCCGGGGTGATGAACATGGTGCCGTGATCTTCGACTTTTTCGATCGAATAAGGGGTGGCAGGCCCGTTATCCACGGAGACGAGGACGCCGATTTGACGTTCTCCAACGACCTTATTATAAACGGGGCGATATTCCTTAAAGGTGTGGTTGATAATGCCATATCCTTTGGTGAGCGTGAGGAAGTTATTGACGAATCCAAGCAATCCACGAGAAGGAATCACGTAATTAAGACGGGTTTGGTTGTTGGCCTCTTCCATATCAATCATCGTGGCTCCGCGTTTTCCAAGAGTTTCCATGATGTCACCAACATATTCGCTAGGGACATCGATTTGAAGGTCTTCATAGGGTTCGCATTTCTTGCCGTCGATTTCTTTGATGATGACGTGGGGTTTGGAAACTTCGAGTTCGTATCCTTCCCGACGCATCGTTTCGATTAAAACGCCGAGGTGAAGTTCGCCACGCCCAGAAACCGTCCAAGATTCCGTGTTGGGGATGCGACGGTAACGCAAGGAGACGTCGCGTTGGACTTCGGAGAATAGGCGATCTTCGATGACACGCGCGGTGACGAATTTTCCGTCCTGTCCGCGTAGCGGGGAAGAATTGGTGCCGAATTCCATTTGAAGAGTTGGCTCATCCACGCGAAGTTTGGGCAGGGGGTTCGGCTTGCCTTGCGCGCAGAAGGTTTCTCCAACCATCATGTCGTCATCTCCGGCAATTGCGCAGATGTCGCCGCATTCCACAGAATCGACTTCGACGCGACGGAGACCTTGGAAGGTGTAAAGTTTCATGATTTTGAAGTCTTTGGTAGAACCATCCAACTTGCAGCTGGTGACCGTATCCCCCACGCGGGCTTGCCCGCCACGGATGGTGCCAATGCCAATGCGGCCGACGAATTCGTTGTAGTCAAGAAGTGCCGGTTGGAACTGGAAGGGAGCAGTGGGATCGCATTTTGGCTCAGGGATTTCTTTTAAAATGGTATCAAAGACCGGATCCATGCCATCTTTTTGGGTGGAAGGATCGGGGTCGTAACTCGAAGTGCTATTAAGAGCACTGGTGTAAACAACGGGAAAATCGAGTAAATCGTCGGGAGCGCCAAGCTGAATGAAGAGGTCCAAGACTTCGTCAACCGCTTTTTGAGGATCCGCATTGGGGCGGTCGACTTTATTAACCACGACAATCGGTTTGATGTGGTTGGCCAGTGCATTCTTCAAAACAAAGCGCGTTTGCGGCATGGTGCCTTCGAAAGCATCGACGAGTAATAAGCATCCATCCACCATGTGCATGATGCGTTCCACTTCCCCACCGAAGTCTGCGTGCCCCGGAGTATCGACGATATTGATTTTGGTGTCGTGATAAATAACGGAAGTGGTCTTGGAAAGAATTGTGATGCCTCTTTCCCTTTCTTGGGGATTGGAGTCCATCATACGGTCCTGAACGGCTTCGTTGCTACGGAAAGTCCCGCTTTTGGTGAGAAGGGCATTGACCAATGTGGTCTTGCCGTGATCGACGTGAGCGATGATTGCGATATTTCTCATTTTCATAAAACGGGCCTCCTTGTTAAAACCGACGGGAATTTTAGTTCTTTTACGCATGGGCGCGCAAGGGACAATTCTTTATCCCGCATCAAAATCACCGAGAAATGTAGGACGAAATATACATTGTGTAGTTTTTCGTAGAAAACAATAGGGCGTCATTATTGAAATATTGAACAGTAACCCTATAATTGCAATATGAATTATTTGAAGAGGGTTTTCTCCGGCTGGTTTCCTGTACGCAAGGAATACTTGGTAAAACGAATTGTGGACCACCCTATTTTATTCGGCGTCCTCTCCTGCCATCGCGCTTTTAGAAGTTCTTTTTATCGTATCGGGACTAATGCGTTTTGATTTTTCAAAGCAGATTTTCATCTTTTATATGGCGGCTTATCTTGCGATGTTCGCCGTTTCTTTGTTTGGAGCGGTATTTTTGTTTTGCATTGGAAAAACCGCACGCAAATACATGAAAACGCTCGTTGTTCTTTCCTATGCCTACGCTTTTGCTTTGGCGACTTTTGGCTATTGCATCACCTTGCTAGATTATTCCCGTGGGACGATTAATTTCGTGACCTTCACGGTTTTGTTCATGATTATTCCCGTGTTTTGCACGTTAGATCCCATTACTTATGAGGGGATGCTTTTTTGCTATACCATCGCGATTTCCCTTACTTGCGCCTACCAATTTGAGCGCAACTTACCGACGGGTTTAATTTTGAATTTGATAGCCTTTGGCGTATCAGCTACTTTGGTAGAATTCACGGTTTATAGCGATCGAGTCTATTTTTGTTACGCGGAATATCGCCTGACCAAATTATCTCGTATCGACAAATTGACTGGGCTAATGAATCACGGAACCTTGGATGCGGATTTAGCACGTGCTGCAAGCAAAGGCGGTACCTATCTTTATTTAATGGGCGACGTGGATTCTTTTAAAAAGATTAACGATGAATTCGGCCACAAGAAAGGCGATGACGTTCTTTCAAAAATCGGCAATATCATGCTGGAAATCTTCCCTGGGTCCAGTTATCGCTATGGCGGAGATGAAATTTCGGTGATCGCTTCCCAAATTTCCTTGGAAGAAGCGAAAGAAAAATGCCACATCATCAATTCCAGATTGGCGGAGGAATTCGGAGACTTTGTTCGCATGACCTTCGGTCTATATCTTGGGGAGCCCGATCCAGAAAGCCGCCCGGATGAACCGCTACAGTTCGCTGATCGCGCTCTTTATTCGGCAAAACGTGAGAAAAAAGAAGTCGCAATTTATAATTCGTTGATGCAAAAAGAAAATAAAGATTGAAAAAAGAATCTCAATTTGGTATTTTTTTCGGGCAGCCTTTCAAGGTGGTGACCTTTCTCCAGATCCCACTTCGAAACGGCCAAGTTCAAAGAAAGGAGAAAAAAACAACATGGCATTATCCAAGGAACAATCCTCTGCGATCATCAAGAATTTCGGAAAGAACGAAAAGGACACTGGCTCTGCTGAAGTCCAAATCGCCCTCTTGACCCAACGCATTAAGGGTTTGACGCTCCACCTCAAGAGCAATCCGCAGGATGCGGGTGCAAGACGCTCCCTCCTCATTCTCGTCGGCAAGCGTCACAGCCTCCTCGATTACCTCCGCAGCACCGATACGGATCGTTACGCGGCTCTCATCGAGAAGCTCGGACTTCGTAAATAAGTCAAAAAATGGGCCTCCCCTTCGACTGATGCGTTACCCATTTGTTGGACAATTCTGACAAAATATTAAACATCATTTAGC
>OGRD01000089.1_pt1 | contig 67965 bp, 97 predicted proteins | sample 1553441 | NCBI WGS metagenome assembly OGRD01 (sample SAMEA2580106, study PRJEB22360) | human gut metagenome | biome: human gut; feature: human-associated habitat; material: faeces | place: Denmark | collected 2008/2010
GCACACGCTCGGTGGGCCGGGCGGCCCCGCGGGCGCTGGTGGTAGCCAATGCTGCGGCGCAGGCTGCGGATTTTGTAGGCTGGCCTGAGGCGCAGATACCGTTGGCGGAGGCAGTATGCTATATTGCCAACGCACCCAAGAGCAACACAGCCTATATGGGCATTGCCAAGGCGCGTGCGGATGTGCGCAGCCGTAACTGCGGTAGTGTGCCCAAGCATTTGCGTGATGCGCATTATCCCGGTGCTGCCAAGCTGGGGCACGGCATAGATTACAAATATCCGCACAACTTCCCCGGAGGCTGGGTGGAGCAGCAGTACCTGCCGGATGAGCTGGTGGGAACGCGCTATTACATTCCCAGCGGTCACGGTCAGGACAAGGGGCGCAGATAAAAATAACACAATTAGAAATTTAAGCTATACAGCTAAAATTTGCAGAAATTATTTGTGTCGCAATCTAGCATTTTTTCTGTTAATAGTGTATACTATACCTATATTATAGACTATTGTATTAGACAGAAAGGGTGTGAAGATCATAGCTTTAAGCAACAGGCAGAAGCAAATTGCTGAAATTGTACGTCTGGACGGACCTATTACCGGCGAGCATATAGCCGAAAGGCTGAATGTAACCCGCGCTGCCTTACGCAGTGATCTGGCAATCCTTGTTATGGGCGGTATTCTTGATGCGAGACCGAAGGTTGGTTATTTTTATACCGGTAAAAATACTTTGGGTATGCTGATGGAAGAAATTTCTGCTATTACTGTGCAGGATCTGCAGTCGGTACCGGTAGCGATTAAACATGACAAGAGCGCCTACGAAGCAGTTGTTACCATGTTCCTTGAGGATGTCGGAACGGTGTTCGTGCTGGATGAGGAAGGCATGCTGAACGGCATTTTGTCGCGAAAGGATTTACTGAAGGCTGCTATCAATAATAATGATTTGCGTGATATTCCCGTGGTCATGGTAATGACGCCGATTTCCAAAATCATCGTAGCTACTCCGGATGAGCCTGCCGCTTCGGCAGCTCGCAGACTGATTGATAATGAAATCGACTGTCTGCCGGTAGTAAAAATCATTGATGAAAAGAAGCGCATGTATCAGGTTCTGGGACGTATCACAAAAACTAATTTTACTCGTCTGCTGGTAGATCTGGCTGAGGGTAAGGGGGGTAATTATCATAATAACGAAGCTTAATCCGGTTATTTATGCTGTATCTGACTCTATTGGTGAAACTGCGGAGTCCGTAGTTAAGGCAACAACCAGTCAGTTCGTAGAAGAAAAATTTGATGTTATCCGTGTTCCTTACGTAAAGGACAAGGAACAGATTGATAAAATTGTAGAAGAGGCTGCAACAAATCATGCGGTTATCTGCTATACAATCGTATCGCCGGAGCTGCGCGAGCATATGGCGGACAAGGCTATGAGCAGTGATGTTGAGGTAGTTGACGTTTTGGGACCGATGCTGAAATCCATCGAAAAGTCTACCGGTCTGCTGCCGAAGAATCAGGCCGGCCTGATTCACTCTCTGGACCACGAATACTTTAAGCGTGTTGAGGCTGTGGAATTTGCTGTTAAATACGATGACGGTAAAAATCCTCTGGGCCTGTTGAAGGCGGACGTTGTCATTATCGGCGTTTCCCGTACCTCCAAAACTCCGCTGAGTATGTATCTGGCGCATAAGCAGATTAAGGTTGCCAACGTGCCGCTGGTACCGGAGCTGGCTCCGCCCGAGGAGCTTTTCAAGGTGCCGCCGTATAAGATTATCGGCCTGTTGATTGACCCGTTCAAGCTGAACGAAATCCGCAGCGAGCGCCTGAAAACCATGGGCCTGTCCGATACTGCGACCTATGCCGATATGAAGCGTATCGATGACGAGCTGGCTTATGCTAAAGGCATTATGCGCCGTCTGCACTGCCAGATTATCAACGTTTCCAACCGCGCGATTGAAGAAACCGCCGGTATTATCATGGAGTATGTTCGTAAGAACAAGGAACGCCATCACGAAAACTAAATTAGTGTAGCTCTGAGCTGCTGTTGCAGTGAGTCAGAAAAATAAACGGCCATTGGCAGCAAAACGTCTGTCGGTGGCCGTTTTTGGATAAAGAGGGTTGAAGGAGGTTGCCTTAGTGCACAGATATGTTTTTCATATTCCCTGCGCTGTTTATGATAACGGTGCTTTGAAGCCTGCTCCGTGGCAGCAGGTGATAGACGATTTCGCCGAGGTGCTGTATAAGCATACGGACGGCTTTTTCGTGCAGGATGCCGTGGGCTATTATAAGGGACGCAGCTATGCGGAAAAGATGCTGGTGGCTTATACTGATGCCGATATAACAGATGATTTTGTGCGTATTGCCCGCATTTTGCAGCAGGAATGCTATGTCTACGAGCGTGACGGCGAGCTTTTTATCGCCAAGTGATGCCTGCGCTTTCAACGGATTACGTTTTTATGCAGCCTCGGTAAGAGGGAATAGCTGTTGCAGGCAGTAGCACAAAGCTTTGCAAATATGCTATAATAATATATTATGATTTAGATTTAGAGGTGCAAAAAACTATGGCACGCTTTGCTGTAAAGACATTAGAATTTGATAAAGTAAAAAATATGCTGGCCTCCAAGGCCGCAACCTTTTTAGGCAAGCAGGCAATAATTTCCCTGCAGATTGAAAGTGAATTCAGTAAGGTTAAGCGCCTGCAGGAGGAAACTGCGGAAGCGCTGCGCATTCTGGATGAAGGCAGACGTTTTCCCTTCGGCGGTGCTTTCAATATTACCGCTGACGTGAAGCGCGCGGAGCTTGGCAGCGTATTGGAGCCGGAGGAGCTGCAGCATATCCAGACAACGGTGCAGGCCTTTGCTTCGATGAAGGATTTTACTGCGGAAAATGCGGAAACTGCGCCTAATCTGGCTGAATACGGAGCGGAGCTGACGCAATTTAGTCGTCTGGAAAAGCAGATTGGCAGTGCGATTGATGAGTATGGCGAAATCAAGGACAACGCTTCGCCGAAGCTCGGCGGATTGCGTACAGCGATTCAGATTGCCAAAAATCGCGTGAAGGAAAAGCTCGACAGCATTCTGCATGACCCCAATAACCAGAAGTATTTCATGGATAATATCGTAACAATGCGTGGTGACCGTTATGTTATCCCTGTGAAGCAGGAATATAAGATGAACTTCCCAGGCATTGTGCACGACCAGAGCGGTACGGGTGCAACGCTGTTTATCGAGCCGCTGGCTGTTGTCAACCTGAACAATGATATCAAGCGTTATGTTGCAGAGGAGCACGAGGAAATCGAGCGTATTCTGCGTCAGCTCACGCAGAACGTGGGAGCGGAGGCGAAGGCACTGCTGGCTTCGCTGGAAATCTTTACTACGCTGGACGTTATCTGTGCCAGAGCTTTGCTGGCGCAGGAGCAGCATGCGGTACGCCCGATGCTGGTGCTGAGCGGCGGCGTAGAAATTGCGCAGGGACGTCACCCGTTGCTGCCGAAGGATACGGTAGTGCCTTTGGACGTACAGTTAGGCGATAAATTTACCATGCTGCTGATTACCGGCCCTAACACCGGTGGTAAAACGGTAGCGCTGAAGGCTGTAGGCCTCTTTGCGCTGATGGCGCAGATTGGTCTGTTTATCCCCGCAAGCAGTGCAAAAATGCCGGTGTTCCGCGCAGTTTATGCGGATATCGGCGATGAGCAGAGCATTGAGCAGAGCCTGTCAACCTTCTCTGCCCATATGACGAATTTAATCAGCATTTTAAACGAGGTCAAGGCAGGAGATTTGGTGCTGATTGACGAAATCTGTGCCGGTACGGACCCGAACGAGGGCGCTGCGCTAGCTATGGCGATGCTGGAGCACCTGCATGAGCAGGGCGTGCTGACGATGGTAACAACCCACTACAGCGAGCTGAAAACCTTTGCCTACGGTCACGAGGGCATGGAAAACGCCAGCGTGGAGTTTGACCCCGTATCACTGCGTCCTACCTATCGTTTGCTGATGGGCGTTCCGGGCAGCAGTAATGCCTTCAACATCAGCCGCCGTCTGGGCCTGGCTGAGGATATTATCCAAAATGCCGGCGAGCTGCTGAACCAGGAGCATGTGCATATGGAAAATGTACTGCAGGAGCTGGACAGCGAACGTCGCCGTTATGAAAGCGGCAGCAAGGAGATTGAGGACCTGCGCCGCGAAAGCGAGCAGCTGCGCAACGCATTGGCGTACTCCAAGAGCGAGTTTGAGCGCCGTAAGAATGAAATGCTGCGCAAGGCGCGTGAGCAGGCGGACGAAATCTACCGCCGCAGCCGCCGTGAATCCGAAGCAGTGCTGAAGGAGCTGCGCTCCATGAAGGCTGACTTCGATACAAAGCGCCTGGAGCAGGCGGCAGAGGAAGCGCGCAAGAAGCTCAACAAAACACTGAGCGAGGACGCACCGCTGCCGGAGGGTGCACCGTTATCAGCCAAGACAGCCAAGAAGGGTCTGAATGTCTTTGTTGTTTCCTTAGGGAAGAACGGCATTATTACCGATGTCAACGGCAACGATGTAACAGTGCAGGTTGGTATCCTGAAAATGACTGTGCCGGCAAAAAAATGCCTGCTGACCAAGGCACAGCCTGCGCATACCGATGCTGCGCCTAAAAAGCGTAAGGGCTTCAGCAAGAATGCTGCTGCCAATTACGCACACCAGATGTTCATTGCCAAATCAGGCAGTGCCAAACAGGAAATTGATTTGCGCGGGATGACGCTGGATGAAGCAATTCCCGTTGTAGATAAAGCTATTGATGATGCGCTGATTGCCGGTATCGGCCAGCTGCGCCTCATCCATGGCAAGGGAACCGGTGCCTTGCGCACCGGCCTGACAGCATATCTGTCGACCAACCGCTTTGTCAAAAAGCTGGAAACGGCGGCGCTGGAGGCCGGTGGCAGCGGCGCTACGGTTATTGATTTGTAATTTTGAAAGGAGTATTTAACTATGACTATGAGTATTGCTGCAAAACACGCTAAGGGTAAATCTGCCCAAGATAAAATTTTCGGTGCTAACGCTGCTGCAGTGGCAGCTGCTGCCAAATACGGCAAGGATGCCGTTACCAACGCTACTATCGGCGCTATTTTGGACGAGGATGAAAAGCTCGTCTGCCTGCCGACTGTAGAAGAGGTTTTTCGCGGTCTTTCCACTAACGAAATGATTGCTTACGCACCTATCAGCGGTCTGCCTGAATATCTGGACTGCGTACTGACTGCTGCCTTCGGCAACTCCCGTCCGGAAGGCTACATTGCCGCAGTTGCAACCGCAGGCGGCACCGGTGCTATCCACCATGCTATCTGGAACTACACCGACAACGGTGATACCGTGCTCTGCTCCGACTGGTACTGGGGTGCTTACAAGGTGCTGTGCCAGGATATGGGCCGCAATTTCACCACCTATAAAATGCTGGACGAAAACAACAAATTCAACCTGCCTGCTTTAAAGGAAAAGGTTGACGAGCTGCTTGCTAAGCAGGATAACCTGCTGTATCTGCTGAACACTCCGGCGCACAATCCTACCGGCTACAGCCTGAGCGGCGAGGATATGGACGGCGTGCTGGCAATTCTGAAGGAAGCTGCCGTACCGGGCAAAAACATCGTTTTCTTCCTGGACGTTGCATACATTGATTATGCCGGCGAAAAAGAAGAAGTACGCAAAATCTTTAAAAAGCTTTCCGGCTTGCCTGCCAACATTCTCTGTATTGTAGGCTACAGCATGTCCAAAGGCTTCACTATGTACGGTCAGCGTACCGGCGCTATGATCGGCGTTTCCTCCGACAAGAGCGTTATTGACGAGTTCGCCGCTATCAACCAATACACCAGCCGTGCAACCTGGTCCAACATCAACCGTCCGGCTATGCGCACTCTGGCAACCATTTACAGCGATCCCGAGCTGCTGGCAAAGGTTTGCGCTGAGCGTGATTACTATTATCAGATGATTAAGGCACGTGCCGATCTGTTCGCTAAGGAAGCGGAAGAATGCGGTTTGCCGATGCTGCCGTATGTAGCAGGCTTCTTCCTGTCTATCCCCGCTAAAAACCCGGATGCAATCTGCGAAAAGCTGCATGAGGACAACATTTTTGCAGTTCCTCTGGCTGCAGGCGTGCGTATCGCTGTCTGCGCCGTACCTCTGAAGAAAATCAAGGGTATGGCTGTCAAGGTCAACGCTGCAATGCAAGCCGTTGGCGAATAAAATGCTTAAGCTGCAGTTGTCCAATGGACAAATTATCGAAGTAGAGGAGGGCAGCACTCTGCTGCCTTTAGCTCAAAGATTGAGCGATAAATATGCTTCTCCCATCGTTATGGGACTTTATAACGGTGAGGAATGTGACCTGCAGCGTCCGCTTACTGCCGACGGCACTGTTGATTTCGTGGAAGTCAACAATTCCGTAGGCATGCGTGTTTATGTGCGCACGCTGCTGTTTATGCTGATTGCGGCAACCAAAAAGCTTTATCCCGATGTACATCTGGAGGTGCGCAACTCTCTGGGAAGCGCACTCTACTGTAAGGATAACAGCGAGCGTAAGCTTACCGCTGAGGATATCCGCAGCATTGAAGAATATATGCACAAAATGGCAGAACGCAAAGAGTCTATTAAGCTGCTGCGTCTGCCTAAATCCGAGGCTATTGATATGGCCTGCGCCATCTGCAGCGATGATAACCTGGCGCTGCTGGCTCAGGTGCCGGATGACACCGTGCTGACGATTAACCTTCTGGAGGGCGTACCCGGTTATCTCTTCGGCCCCATGTGCCCCGATGCCGGCTATGTGCCGCATTTTGAGCTGCTGCCGTATGCTGACGGCGTGATTATCAATTACCCTGACAACGGTAACTGGCAGGTGCTGCCGCCCTTTGTAGACCAGCCGCGCCTTAACGATGCCTATCAGGAGGCAGAAGAATGGTCGGCCATGATTCACTGCAATACTGTGGGCAAGCTCAATAAAATTATTGATTTAGGCTATGCCGAAAAGATTATTCAGGTAGCGGAAGCGCTGCATGAAAAGAAGCTGGCTAATATTGCCGATATTTTGGCAAGTCACCATGAGCTGAAGCTGGTGCTGATTGCAGGTCCGTCCTCCTCCGGCAAGACCTCTACGGCACAGCGTTTGAGCATTCAGATGGCAGTTAACGGCCTGCGCCCGATTGCCGTTTCTATGGATGACTATTATAAAAACCGTGTCGATTCGCCGCGTAAGGCTGACGGCAGCTATGACTTTGAATGTCTGGAGGCTATCGACCTGGAGCTGTTCAACGATCATCTGCAGCGTCTGCTGGCTGGTGAAAAGGTCAAAATGCCCAAGTACAATTTCCGCACCGGCTGCCGTGAATATCGCGGTAACGAGCTGCAGCTGCAGGAAAATTCCGTGCTGGTTATCGAAGGCATCCACGGCCTGAATGAGAAGCTGACACCGTCCATACCGGCGGAACATAAAATAAAAATTTATGTCAGTGCGCTCACACCGATGTCCTTTGACGAGTATAACCGTATCCGTACTACCGATATGCGTCTGCTGCGCCGTATGGTGCGCGACAGCCAGTTCCGTTCGCATGATGCGGAAACTACGCTGAGAACCTGGTCCGACGTGCGTGATGGTGAAGAAAAATACATCTTCCCGTATCAGAGCAGTGCCGATATCATTTTCAACACCACGCTGATTTACGAATTAGCTGTGCTGAAAAAATATGCGGAGCCGCTGCTGCGTGCTGTACCGCAGTCCGCAGGCATGGCCTACACTACTGCGCACCGTCTGCTGAACATTTTAAGCTACGTTAAGCCGTTGGAGGATAATGTTATTCCTAATAACTCTATCCTGCGCGAATTTATCGGCGGCAGTGTGTTTAAGGACGCACTGTAATTGTAAAAAAAATAATGTTGTCATAGACCTGCTGCCCAAGCCGTGGCAGCAGACAGACGCAAATAAAAAAGCTGTTGTACGTGTGCTTGCGTACAACAGCTTTTGTGTTATGTGGTAAAAATTATTTGCGGACCATTTTGTCGAAGCGCTCCAGCAGGCCTGCCTTGAAGCAAAGCACCAGGCCGCCGACAGCGCCGACTGCTGCCTGCAGAATCTGGTAGGGCAGCTTGATGTAAGCGTAGTGCGGTGTGCTGTAAATAAAAGCACGTCCCAGAGAATAGCCTACAACCATAATAACAGCGCCAAGAATTACGCCGAGAGCAGCGCCCTTGAAGCTGACCTTGCCGCCGCGGTGTGCCAAGAGGCAGATAACAACAGCCTGAATGCCGTGAGTAACCAGAGAAACGAACATCGGTGTTGGGTAGAAGAATAAATCGCCCAAGAAAGCACCCACGCCGCCAACGATGAAGGCTGCTTTAGGATCGTCCAGCAGAATTGCTGCCGTGCAGATGATAACATCATTGAGATATAAATGACCGCCCGGTACCGGCAGACCGAAGGAGCTCATCATAATATTGAGCGACATAAACAGTGCGGTGATACAGATTGCCAGGGTGGCATTGCTTTTTTGTGCTTTGTGTTCTATATGTTCCATATAAACATTCCCCTCTTTATAAGATGATAAAGATTATTATATCGCTGTTTGGTTATAATAATATTGCCAGAACAGAAAAATTATCTATGGTCAGATTAGCCGGGGAATTTCTTTCGCTAATTCTTCATAAAATTTTTGGTAGAATAAAGCAGGTATTTTTGGTATAAAAAAAGAACAAAATCCGCAATCCCTTGTGACATAGGGGTTGCGGAATGGAATTAGACGATTTGAGTTTATTTTGAGTTTATGTTTTTGCCGTCGACATCTATTGCATCAGAGCCGTTCGTGCTCAGTGCAAGTTTGTTCAGAATACTGCTTGCTTCTCGGTCAGCACCCGGCAACATGTGAGCGTATACCTGCAATGTGACTTTTGAGTTTTTATGTCCCAGCCTTTGAGCTACCATTGCAATGTCACCTGTGAGCTTCAGCAATATTGAAGCGCTGGAGTGACGTAGACCATGTGGAGTCATATGTGGTAGGTTATTCTTCTTTGCATGATACTCTAACAGGTTTGCAAAGTTTTTCCTGCCGACGTTGAACAGCAGTGTATCTGCTTTGCAGTCATATATGTGTGATACGTAGTTCATCAGCTGGTCAAACACGAATTGAGGAACAGATATAGTGCGTTCTGATGATGGCGTTTTGGGTGATAGCAGAACTTTTTTGCTTCCTACCCACGCTAGCGTATGGTGTACAGATATGGTACAGTCATCGTTGATGTCTGCCGGAGTCAATGCCAAAACTTCACCAATACGCATACCGCAGAAAAACATTAGGTTAAATGCGAGCCTGTGCTGTTCCTTTTTCAGACTGTTGTAGAATATGTTGTACTGTTCCAATGTCCAGACAGCTATGTTCTTCTTTTGAGATACAGGAAGTCTTTCGGCATCACGTATCGGATTGGCTGACAAGAGTTTTCGCCTTGTAGCATAGTTGAGCATAGAGCATAGCTGGGTTTTGGCTGTGGATATACTGCTTGTCTTTAAGGGACGCTGGGTGTGGTCGCTTGTATAGCTCATAAGAGAAATAAGCCATTGATTGATTGCTTCGGTGCTGATGTCCTTAACCTGTAAATCCTTGGGGAAGTATGGAACGATGTACAAGCGTATAAGAGCTTCGTAGCGGTCATATGTTGTTGGTTTTAGTGTGCCTAGTTTCACACGTTGCTTCAAATGAGATGTATACATGTTGACTAGCATTCCAACAGTAATATCGTTCTCGGTTGGCTTCCATCTGCAGGACATCTCGTATTGTTCAGCATCACGCTTGCGCTTGAATCCACGCTTTGTAGTGTGTTTGCGTTTTCCATTCCAGTCAGTATAATAGAACTGGCAGCACCATGTATTTGTTTTTTCATCTTTAAATGTAGACATAATGGCTCTCCATTAAAAAATAGCGTCCCTGTGATAGGGGACGCTTTTATTGTTTTAGATACCTTTTTGAACAGCAACTTCTTTTGCTATTTTGTCGACTTCTTCACCCATGCTGCCTTCAACAATGCGGTCAAAGGCGGTTTTGCCGTATTTCTGAATCACATTGCCTGCATCGTTGAAATAAAGGCTCTCAGTGAGTCTGTAGTTACGGCCGTCGATGTTGTTAACAGTGTTGAACTTCATCAGTACAGACTTTACGTGGTATTTGGCGTACATATCGCTGTTAGGCTTGTATATGACTTTGACTGTGTACATCAATCCGTTTTTGTCAGCTGGTACGGTCAAGTCTGGCACGTTAAGACGTGCTACACTGTCAGTATCAACATATACTGCACGGTCACTGATTTCATAAGACTTTTGCCAGCTCTCAGCAAATGCGGTGGTAGAGAATACCAACATCAAGAGAGAGAATAGGATAAGGAATAACTTTTTCATAATGCACCTCCGAATATTATTCAATATATTGTTTTGCAGCTTGCTTGATAACGTCTGCATGGTCATAGATTGATTCAACAGTTGGCAGGGGATACTTCAATCCTGTGCCGATATAGTGTCTGCGCGCCCCTGGTCCTTTAATGTGTACAACCATGTACATATTTGATTCATCAAGAGCTAATCTGCATATCCAATGAGTTTTTACTTTTCCGCATAAGATAGTGAGGTAATATTGAGTGTTTTCATGGTTGATGACTTCTACAGGCAACATATCACCAACGATGCTTTTCACTATTTCAAGCGCGCGTGCTTTCTTGATGTCGCTTATAGGCTGCATCCCTTTGTAACGTGCGGCTGCTGCTGGAGTCTGTGCAGGTTTGTTCTCGGGTACAGTCAGAAGCTTTGAGTAGATAACGTCGTTGACAATCTGCTTCAGTACAGAGTCTATTTCTGGGCGTATACGGTCGATAAACTGCGAATCATACTGCTTGCCGTGGTCAACAGTTTCAAGCAGGAAACGTATGAAGTCATCATCCGCGAAGTCAAATTGTGTCATCAGATAGCTGCGTACCAAAGTCTTGTATTTCAGCTTTTGTGCAGTAGTATTATCAAATTCCAACTTCTGGAATTTAGATAATGTGGAAATGTCGGATTCGCTGAAATCAGCAAGATTCATAACGAAAAACGGCTTAGTATCCATACTGCCGGGCATATCAGTATCAGTATAGTACTTGTATTCAATGCCGTTGGTGATTATGGCAGTCTGTGGCTTGTAGGCAGTGAAAAGCTCAGAGAGCTGTTCTATATCCATGTTTCCATTATATGGAACAGCTACAACGATAGCAGTAGTAATACCGCCTGTGATAACAGCATAATCACATTTGGCGTTAGCGTTGCCGTAGCTGGAGATAAATTCTTTTGGATTGAAAATATCATAGCCTAGTGACTGAAAGTATGGCAGTACGAGCGATGTTTTCGCAACATCTGCTGAATAGTTATCGCTTTGCATAGTAATTGCTTTTTTTGCTAATTCTTTGATGTTGTCAGCAAAACTCATTGTTTTCCCTCCTCTATTTGACATACTCCCTCTACTTAATACCTACGGTATTTGAAGTGGGGGATTCCAGGATACAGACGAACCATGCCGTTCTTGCAAGCAGGATATAGGTCTTACTGATTCTCTCCTGCTGGATGATGTCCCACCCAGATATTATTACAAATATTTCAATCCTTCATTAAGGATATTAATTGCAGCGTTTCTGTCACGCTGATGTACTGCTCCGCAGCTGCATTGCCATTTTCTGATTCGCAGGTCTTTCATCTGATGATTTTGCTGGCCACAGCATGAACACAACTGACTTGACGGAAAAAATCTGTCTATTTTGATGATGGTTGTTCCAGCTTTATATGCTACGTATTCCAGCTTTTGCAAAAATTCTGCGAATCCAAGGTCAGATATTTTTCTGCCATACAGCTTCTGCATACCTTTTAGATTCAAATCCTCCATACATATGACAGCATACTCACCACAGAGTTTATTTGCCAGCTTCCAATGGAAATCATTTCTCTGATTGGCTGTTTTCTTATGCAATCTACAAAGTTCAGTCTTTATACGTTTTCTGCTGGCTGAACCATGCTTCTTTCCGGCAAGTCTTCTGTTTGCCTTGGCTATAGCACTGCTGTTCCGTCTGAAAAACAGTGGAGATTCTATATCTTGACCATCAGATGATGTAAGAAAGGTTTTCAATCCAAAGTCAAAGCCGACACTTTTACCTGTTCTGGCTAATACCTTGTTCTCATCATTCTTGCACACGAAATAGATATAGATATCCCCCAGGCTGTCTCTCTTGACTGTAACAGTACAGATTCTGCCTTCTATTTCACGGGATTTAAAAAAACGGTATTTCTGTTTCTGTATGATTATGGAATTGTCCTGCCCAGTATACTTATAGCCAGCTTGCTTCAAGGTGAAGGATTTGTATTTCCTGATTTTTTTGAAACACGGAGGTGAAGTCTTGATATTGTGTTTCAGATTGTGAAAAAATAGACCATAAGCTCTGCCTATTCTCTCACTTATATCCTGAATAGCCTGTGAACCAACTAACTTCCAACGAACGCATTTGGGTAGTTTTTTTAGTTTTGTTAAATGCTTTGACAGCGTAAATGCCGTCAGGCTTTTCTTGAAAAGCCTATAATATCGCCGATGCAGGGCTATACAGTGATTGTATATACTTCCAGCAATATTAATCTGTCTGTGCAGTTTCTTGTTTCTTTTTGAACTATATAGCTTGAATTTATATGTTCTCACTGTATCACCTCCATAGTCCAATTATAGCATATATACCATTTGCGATAAAAACGAGCGGGCAGGATGTTCTACCCGCCCTTTTTGGCGTTTATTTTTTATCTTTTTTCTTGGACTCAATCAGTTGTAGAGCAATCTTTATGCATAGCAGTGTGTGATACAGTTGCTGTGTGTTCAGTTGCTGCAGCTGGTCTTTTCTTTTTTTAAAGACATTTTACAACTAACCTCCTTCCTCTTTATTTGCAAGGGCATAATGCCTTACATCGGAAGTGATTAGCTTTTGGCTTGTGAAAAAATTTTAATGGTTGCTTCAATAATAGCCTTTTTAGCATTATTGAGATTTTGGAATTCTTTCAGTACATACATAGTTTGTTCATCTAATGACTTTAAATCTAAAGAATCTGTGTTAACCCCTGATGTTTGAACGTGATGTTTAGCGATTGGCGTTGCCGTATCGTCATCAAAAAAATATGATACAGGAACATTGAAATAGTTAGCTATCTTTTGTAGCTTTTCTAGTTTTGGCTGACATTTTCCTTGTTTCCAATCGGTGAAAGTCGAAGCGTTAACGTGAACAGCTTTAGCAACAGTATTAGCAGTTATTTTGTGAATAGTCAGCAGTTGGGCAAACTTTCCATACATAACAATCATTCTAAATCTCCCTGAAAATCCAAAAATCAAATAAATATTCTATTCGCAAGAGCATATACATGGAATGTTATTTTTTGGTTTGTAGAAACCCTTTTATAACTGCTTCAATGGCAGCTTTTTGTGTATCGTCGAGCTTTTGAAACTCTTTTAATACATACATTGTCTGTTCGTCTAATGATTTTAAGCTAAGCTCTTTTTTTAATGCGTCTGTATCAATACCGAGCTGTTGAGCTTGACGTTCTGTCAAAGATAAAGCAATGTCTTCACCATAGAAATACGATACAGGAACATTAAAGTAATCAGCTATTTTTTGCAGTGTTTCTATTTTCGGGTTTGTTTTACCTGTTTTCCAATCAGATAAGTAACCACGGCGAATGCCGATAGCATCGGCAACAGTAGAAGCTCTGCAATGATTCTTTTTTAACAAATCGTCGAATTTTTGATACATAGAACCACCTAAAATTTTCTTTAAAAATACGATTAAACGTATTGACGAGCACGAAAAATAATCGTATAATAAAGATACGGAAAAACGGATAGCGCAATACGAAAAATCTTGATTATTAGCTGGCTTTTTAGGTTATCCCCAGCTGGTTTTCATTATTAGATTATAACGTATTTCCGAACTTTTTACAACGGAGGTGACGGAAAATGTATAAAAAGATAGCAAAACTGATGGACGAAAAACACGTCAGCGCTGCGGATGTTTCAAGAGCAACAGGCATTGCAAAATCAAGCATTTCCGATTGGAAAACTGGAAGATGCAAGCCTAAATTGGACAAAGTTGTTAAACTGGCAAATTACTTTGGTGTAAGCGTTGCATATTTTATTGACGTTGCATAGGAGTGATAGGAATGTATGATGTGTTTTTAGACTTGCTGGACGAAAAAGGATTGAAAGTGTGTGACGTTGCAAAGGCTACAGGTATTAGCCATCCGACGTTTACTCATTGGAAACAAGGTGCAACGCCGCATTTTAAATCAATGGTTAAGATTGCCAGATTTTTAGGCGTGAGCTTAGATGTTTTTGCAGAGGAGGCACTCAAATGTTAGACAGAATTATTCGTGGACTGCTTATGTTGGTTGTGGCTAGTATTATTGCGAATACTGCATATGACTTTGTGTGCAACTTATTCAAGCCAGAAGTAGAGTGCAGCATCAACTATACCGTACAGGCTGGAGATTCTGTGTGGGGCATTGCCAACAAGCATTATCCGCAACAGACAAGTTTGTCGTTTGGCGATTTTTGGTGCGTGGTTGAGGATTCAATCAAGGCTCAGAACAACGGCAGTACCATTATTCAGCCGGGGCAAAAATATGTAATCACGTGGAAAGATAAGATTTGACCTTGATTATATTTTAGCATTAATGAGGTGAACGGATATGCAAGTAAGCGCTGAAAATTGCTATAGACGTGCAAGGATGTTGTCTGGACTTAAACAGGTAGAAGCTGCTGACGCTTTAGCAGTCGGTATGCGGACGTTGAGCGACTATGAAAATGGGATTTCAGCCGTGCCAGATGATGTAGCGTTAGCTATGTCAAGAGTATATAACCGCCCTGAGCTGAGAGTGGAGCATCTGCGCAACAATCCTGTATTCATGGACTTGATGGGTGAAGTTGACGTTAAGAATGATATGTCAAGTCAAGTGTTAAAGATGTATAAGGAAGTTAACGATGTTGTGAAGTGTTTTCCGCAGGTGGTTGACGATACTATTACCAAGAAGTCACTGAGCCGTCAAATGTTCGATGAATGCAAAGAAGCCTGCCAAGCGTTGATGTCGCTTTTGGCAGGCACAAAAAAAGGAACCGCCGATAACAGCTCGACGGTTCAGAAGAGAGTGTGATGAATTATGAATAATGAAAAAGTGTTCTTCACGTGGCGTGATATAAGCGAGATAACTGGTGTAGGGAAAACCAAGTCATATGAGCTTATCGCCAAAATGAATAAGGAATTGGAATCACAAGGGTACATAGTCGCTAAAGCAGGCATAGTGCCGAAAAGCTACGCTCAGAAGCGACTAGGACTCTTGCTGGAATAAGTATACCACAGTCAACAGAATTTGTCCACAAAAAGCTCACAAAAAACAATCAAAATAACACTGACAAAACATGATTAGAGCGGTAAAATGTAAGTGTAAGGAAGAGAGATAAACAATGAGTTAAGAAAGGATGATAAATGATGATGAAAACTGGCGTTGCTTGTAATGATTGGTATGCTCCTAATCCCGAATGGGTGTATGCAGCTCCTGCGAAAGAATACACCGATTTGTTTGGCGATACGTTTGATGATGTTGATGATGTTTATGTCAATGTCGAGGAAGGCATTGTTGTTACAAGTGAAAACGCGAACAAATTGGCAAAAGATTACAAAACACCTTTTGATAAAATCGCCGTTGATGACTTAGAAGATGATTATTATGGCGAAATCGTAAAACAGGGTGAGCGTTACACCGATGTTGGCGGTTACAAATTTAAAATCAAAGCAGATACGACGATTGCAGAAGCGTTAAAGTTAGAGCCTATTGTCTTTGAATACGGTGACAATAAAGCAATCGTTGAAGAAATTTGTGCTTAAGGGGGGCATGAGGAATGTGTAAAGAAATTCCGCTGTTAAGAGCGTGTGATGTTGAGTTGCGAGCCGCACAAACACGAAAGAATTCATATGGCGCATACATTACACTGCTTGTTTATAAGGACGCACGTGTTGATATGCGTATTTTAGATAAAGTTTTTGGCCCGCTGAATTGGCAACGTCATCATAAGCAAATTGACGGAAATTTATATTGTGCAATCTCAGTTTGGGATGCTGAGAAAGGATGTTGGATTGAAAAAGAGGATGTCGGAATAGAGAGTAATATAGAAAAAGTAAAAGGTGAAGCGAGTGACTCGTTAACTTATAAATATGCTGCTTAATTAGCCTAACCTGCCAGACAGGAGGTCTAAATGTATTATGTTTATGAAGTGCTTTTCAAAGAACTAAATGCTGTATATGTAGGTTGTACAAACAATTTGCGTAGGCGCAAGGACCAGCACAATGAAAATGCTCGCAAATTAAAGTCAGAGTTTGGTAAATTCCTTAATCAAAACAACATCGTGTTAAAGTTACAAGATTTAAAAGTTATTGCAGATTTTGAGGATAGGCAAAAGGCTTTAAAAGCAGAAAAAAATGCGGTTTTGAAATGGAATGAATCAGCCAGAACAGTGTTGAACAACAATTATAGTGAACATTGTACGCGTGTTGGCTTGAGAGGAAAAACAAATCCTTGCGCTAAGGTATTTGTAGTTGTAAATATACAGAAGAATGTTGCTGAATATGTTGATGACTTACATCAATATTGCAGAGAACATAATCTTACTTATAAAACCATGAGCGCAATTGCTTGCAAGAAGAATTACTTACACAAGAACGCATATATTTGCATTTACTTGAAAGAGTGGGAAAAATATAGCGAGTACGAAAAGCAAAATATCATAAATGGTAATGCTTATAAAGCAAAACTCAAAGATACTCTAGCAAAAGTGATTAGAAAAAGGTCGAAAACTTATGTTGTTGAAACACCTAGTGGAGAAACAGAAATTGTTACTAATCTTGATGCTTATGCGAAGGAAAAAGGTATAAATGCTGGCAATCTTCACGGAAGTTTAACAACAGGAAGAAAAGCTGCTGGGTATAGAGTTATTAAGCGTGTTTAAGCGTGTCGATAAAAATCCCTTGAATTGCTGGAAACTCCTTAGAGCTTTAGCTACCGAAGCGTGACAATGCTAAAGATTGGACAATCAGCAGCCAAGCCTTAGCAATAAGGAAGGTTCAACGACTATTCCGTAAGGAAGTACACACAAGCGTGTGGAAGCGGGGGACACATCAATAAATGATGTGATGATATAGTCTATTCTGCATGGAAACGTGCAGCTGCGAAAGCGGTGAGAGCGTAGCGAACTCTTGCGAATACAAAGTTAAACGTGCCGGGTTCTGTTGGGGAATCGGCCGAGAGTTGTACGATGCTCCTAACATCAGTTTTAAGCTGATGGACGATGAATACGCGGAGAAGCAAGGCAAAATTGCCTGTTATGCAAAATTCCGTGTAGCAGAAATGGAGTATGACAGAGAGTTAGGGAAATTTACAAAGTTTACTGTTGTTGATAAGAACGGCAACGTCCGTTTTAAAGTGGCTCAGCAATCGCAGAAACAGGGCGTAGAGCAGAGCAAAGCCGCTGCGAATACAAACAGTCACGCAGAACAGCAGAACGCGGCACAGGCTAAATCAGAGCCTGCAGAGTATGTCAGAAAATATCAAGGCAACGACTGTGTATATGTCATGAACAAATGGGTATTCCTTGACAGCATCAACAACGGAGCAGTGCTTGCGATTATTGCAACGGATGCCGAGGGCAAATATAGTGCAGTCAAAGAAAAGGCAGCCAAGATGCTTGCCAAACTGAAAGGGGTTGCATGATGTTAGGAAAGCGAAAACAGATAAGACTTAGCGGAAAGGCGTTAGCACAGCTTGTGAAGCTCGTATACGAACGTGACCAGCATAAATGTGCTGTGTGTGGCAAATGGGTTGAAGATGGGCATAAGCCGCATCATGTTGTGTATAAAAGCCACGGTGGCAGTGATACGTTGGAAAATATGGTGCTGTTGTGTGATGATTGCCATTATCAGGTACATCATGGGCTGGACAGTGCAAAGATTAAAGATAAAATCATGCGATACATCGTGTGGATGGAGGATAAAGTGTCATGAGAATAACAGGTAGTGCGAACAATGTAAGATATGTCAATGGCAAGCTTATTATTGATTGCGCTGCTTGTCATGAAGATGACATCAACAAAATAGTCAAGTATATGTCGACTGGGAAGAGAATCAGCATCGACATAAAGAGAGAGAAGCGTTCTGTAGATGCCAACGCTTATATGTGGGTGCTGTTGGATAAGTTGGCCAACAAACTGTCCAATGATGGTGTTGTGTATACGTCGGAAATGCTATATAAGCACGCTATCCATATGACAGGTAGACCAACGTATCTGCCCATCAGAAAAGATGCTGTTGAAGCGTTCAGAAGACAGTGGCGTATGGACAGAATAGGACGTATAGCAGAAGTTATGGGTGAATCAAAGATCCCGGGCTATGTTATTGTAGCGGCGTATCAAGGAAGTAGCGAATATGACAGCAAAGAGATGTCACGGCTGATTGATTTTATTGTTGAGGAATGTAAGGAGCAGGGGATTGAAACGCAGTCACCTGAGTATATAAAAAGACTATTGACCGAGTGGGGAGGAAGTAAAAATGTTTGATGCAAACGAAGTATTGGATGCTTTAAAACCTGAAGATGCAGAACAGGCAACATGGACTATTGACAGCATGGAAAAAGCAGATTGGGCGTTGGGAAGAATTGCAGCGGCGCGTCAGAAAATGCAACAGAATGCAGATTATGTGCAGTCACAGGTGGAAAAATTGCAGATTTGGCTTGAAAAAATGAATAAAGAACAGCAAAACAGCATTGATTTCTTTGAACTGAAGCTTGCGCCGTATCTTGAAAGTGAGATTGCTGGTAGCAAGAAAAAATCTGTAACACTGCCTAACGGCGTTGTAGGTTACAGAAAAAAGACTAATACCATTAAGAACGATGCTGAAATCTTTGATTTTGTTAAGAGCAACTACTCAGAGTACATCAAGACAGAGGAAAAGGTTGATTTGGCAAGTTTCAAAAAGAATTGCAGTGTTGTCGACGGCAAGCTGATTACCGAAGATGGCGAGGTTGTACCGGGCTATACGGTTGAGGAAAGTCAAGTTTTGTACACAAAGTGAGGTCGGACATGAAGCGTGAAAAAATTGCTGTGTTAAGAGAGGGCTTGCTTGCGTTGACTGGCAATGTTAACGCCGCTATTATTTTAAACCAATTCATATATTGGGCAGAGTGCAAAGCAGAATCAGATGCGATGTACGCAAGGGAGATAGAAGCATATGAAAAGGAATATGGCGATGTAAATTTCAAACCTTCATTTGGTTGGATTTACAAAAGCTCTGTAGAGTTGGCAGATGAAACTATGCTTGGGTTATCTCCTGCGAGTATGAGAAAGTTTATTAAGCAGCTTGTAGATGCAGGCTTTTTGGCAGAACGCAGAAATCCTAAATTCAAGTGGGATAGAACGATGCAGTACAATGTCAACTTGAAACTTATACAGCAGGAACTGCAAAAGATTGGATTTGCACTTAGCGGATACAAATTTAATATCGATGACATAGCAAAAAAAGATGATAACATCAACATGGAAGATGAAAAAAATGAAAATCCATTTTTAAAAAATAAAAATCAAAACTCAGAATTTAAAAATCAAAACACGAAAAACTCAAAAGCAATACCAGAGATTACTACAAAGATTACTAAAGAAGATAAAGAGAGAGAGTATAGAGAGAACACACAAAAAAATGAAACACACTCTCTCACTCAAAATTACATAGACTTTTTCAAGCCCAATCAGCTGACGCAAAAACAGATGACTGAGCAGGAAGAATACTTTGCTAAGTTTTGGAACGCATATCCTAGAAAGTCAAACAAGTTCAAAACTAGGATTGAATGGAACAATATACAGTGTGATGTTGGCTTGTATGAAAAAATATTAAGGTCAGTAGAGTTGTACAAACAGTCACAGCAATGGAGAGATGCTAACTATATCCCATATCCCGAAAATTATCTGAGGAACGAGAAGTGGGAAGACGATATACCAATCACAGTTGAGAGCGAAGAGATGCCGTTTTAGGGGGAATGAGCCGTGAAAAGAGAAGATGTATTAGATTTGTTTGCGAAACTGCGCAGTGCCGGACTTTATCCGCCCATTGGAAATAACGCCAAGCAAGCAAACAACATGGTTGAGGAGTTCTTGCAACAGTATCAGAGTGTAACCGCTGAAGAATTGCGGATGCTTACACCGAAGTTGCTCAAAATGCCACACTGGCCACGTTACTTTGATGTTGACGAAGAGCTGAAAGAAATCCGCAGACTCAATACAACGGTGACAGTGAAACAGAAGCAGAATACAGGGTTGGGACGGCTTGCGTTGGGGCGTGAGCTGAATCCGGGCGAGAACTGGACGATGGTGTTGGCTGAGAAGTGCGCACGTCACACGTTCCCTGATGCTTCTGAATCGTTCATAGAGATGAATAAGCTGGAGCTTGCAATACAGGCTAAATTTGACTATGTATGTGCTGTTTGTCGAGGTAAGAATCTGAAAGACTGCCCGACAGGTGGGCATATGCCGTTTTTGAAAGTAGAGCCAAAAAGCGGACTCTGTATGCCGTGTGTAGATGCAGCGCAGTGTCAGAAGGTGCTGATTCCAATCCCACGTGATGACGATGAACGTAGAGAGTATCACGGCGGCAGTGGCTTTAAATCAGCCGGGCAGATAATCGCTAGGGCGTAAAAATTCATAGATTGTTAAAATTATCCACAAATTAGTTACAAAATAACGCTGACAAAATAAAAGTAAAGCGGTATAATATGAGTGTAAGAAAGAGAGGGGCGTGTGAAGAATGGATGAATTGAAAAAGATTGTCGATATGGTTGCGGACAAGAATTATATATGGGTGCTTATAACAACTTTAGGAAAAGAACCTTTAATTCATACCGCCCATAATGGGAAATGGCGTGTCTCTGAACTTAAAGGGGACTTGAAAACTATCGTTGATTACATGATTGAAAACCACATTGGTCAAATCGCCAATTACAGTCGTTACACGGCAGAATCGTGGAGAAACAGCTCTCTGGTTATGTTTGATGTTATGTTTGACGGTGACGAAAAGGAAGAAAAAGAAATCATAAAAAAAGTGATTTCGCTTTTTGGCGCAAAATACAACAAGACTGATGGAAAGTATGTGATGAATGAATGGGTTGATGGAATCCGCTACTATTCCGTGGTTAGTGAAAAATCGTATGAGGTGGCAGCATGAATTACAATATGAATTATAAAGAGTTTTTAAACAGCAAAATACAGGTTGCCGTTCCTAGCGGTTTTGAGTGTGAAAAATCAATGATAAATTGTTTGATTTTCAGCGTGATATCGTAAAGTGGGCGTTGAAAAAAGGAAAAGCGGCGATTTTCGCAGGCACTGGTTTAGGCAAAACCTTTATGCAGTGCGAATGGGCGCATAGAGTAGTTGAGCATACAGGCGGCAGAGTGCTGATTTTAGCACCGCTTGCGGTAGCGGCTCAGACAATCAAAGAAGCACAAAAAATTGATGTTGATGTTAGATTTGTTGCTGAACAGTCTGATGTTGAAGCCGGAATCAGTATTACCAACTATGAGAAGCTTGAAAAATTTGATTTGAGTGTGTTTGACGGAGTTGTGTTGGACGAATCAAGCATACTCAAAAGTTTTACAGGCAAGGTAAAGCAAAAAATCATTGATAGCTGCGCTAATGTTCCGTACAGGTTGGCGTGTACTGCGACACCTGCACCGAATGACTATATGGAACTAGGCAATCACGCAGAGTTTTTAGGAGTTATGAAGCGTACCGAAATGCTGGCGATGTATTTTATCCATGACGGCAAGGACACAGCAAAGTGGCGGCTTAAAGGCCATGCAGTGAAGTGGTTTTGGGAATGGGTAGCAAGCTGGGCAGTTATGCTGACCAATCCGAGAGATTTGGGATATGATGGCAGTCGGTTTGATTTACCGCCCCTTAACATCCATGAAGTTGTTGTGCATAGTGAAGTACACGATAGCCTGTTTGCTGTTGAAGCGTTGACGTTGCAGGAACGGCAGGCGGCACGTAGGGACAGCGTGGATGACAGAGCCAAAGCGTGCGCTGAACTTATCGCAGACAGCAAAGAATCATGGCTTGTATGGTGTAACCTTAACAGCGAATCAGAGCTGTTGCACAAATATATTGCTGGTAGTGTTGAAGTAAAAGGTGCAGACAGTAACGAATACAAAGAAAAGATGCTGATAGGGTTTAGCACAGGTGATGTTAAACGTCTGGTAAGCAAGCCTGTAATTGCAGGATATGGTATGAACTGGCAGTGCTGTTCAAAGATGGTATTTGTTGGTTTATCTGATAGTTTTGAACAGTATTATCAAGCAGTGCGCCGTTGCTGGAGATTTGGACAGACAAAGCCTGTTGATGTATATATCATCATTGCAGACACAGAGGGTGCAGTAAAAGCTAATATCGAACGCAAAGAGCGTGATTTCAACGAGATGCTGCAAGGTATGATTAGCGCAACGCAGGAAATCACGAAAGCTAATATTGAGCATACAACAAGAAAAACGAGTGATTATATTGCAGAAGAGAGGATGGTGTTGCCACGATGGGTAGCGTAGTAGTAGCACAAGAACAAGGGCAGGATTGGGCAGCCTATAATGGCGATAGTTGTCAAGTTATCAAGGGAATCCCTGATAACAGTGTTGGGTATATTATTTACTCACCGCCGTTTTCAAGCTTATATACTTACAGTGATTTCGCAGAGGATATGGGCAACTGCAATGGTGATGAAGAATTTTTTGAGCACTTCAAATATCTTATCGGTGATTTGTATAGAATACTGCAACCGGGCAGATGTATGAGTGTGCATTGTATGGAGCTGCCGACCAGCAAAGAACGTGATGGGTTTATTGGTATGAGAGATTTTCCGGGCGAGCTTATCAGAGCATTTCAAGAAGCAGGATTTATCTTCCATAGCCGTGTAACGATTTGGAAAGACCCTCTGATTGCTGCGACACGTACTAAAGCGTTAGGACTGTTGCACAAACAGATTCAGAAAGACAGTGCTATTTGCAGACAGGGTATTGCTGATTATCTGATTACCATGCGTAAGCCGGGCGAGAATCAGAATCCGATAGCGCACCCGAAAGGACTTACACATTATGCAGGCAGTGATGTTATTGATATTCCGAGAAATGACATCAAATACAGTCATAATGTATGGCGCAAATATGCGTCCCCTGTTTGGATGGACATCAGACAGACTAATACTTTGAATGAAAAAATGGCACGTGACAAAGAAGATGAAAGACATACATGTCCGTTGCAGTTAGATGTTATTGAACGTGGCATTACTTTATGGAGTAATCCTGGTGATATAGTTTTTACGCCTTTTATGGGTATTGGCAGTGAAGTGTATCAGGCAGTCAAAATGGGCAGACGTGGTATTGGTATTGAACTGAAACCGAGCTATTTTGAATGTGCAGTAAAGAATATCCGTAGTGCTGAGGAAAGCAAAAACAGTGTAATTGATTTATTTTAAGAGGTGATTGTATTGAACATTATAGTTTTAACAGGCAGATTGACAAAAGAACCGGAAGTAAGATATACGCAGTCTGGCAAGACAGTATGCAGCTTTTCTATTGCGGTAGACAGACCGTTTTCGGGGCAGGATGGCAAGCGTGAAGCAGATTTCTTTAACTGTATGCTGTGGGGCAAGCAAGGCGAAACATTTGGCAATACAGTACACAAAGGCCACAGAATCCTTGTAGAGGGCAGAGTGCAGATTAGCAGTTATCAAGCCAAAGACGGCAGTAAACGCCAGTCTACGGATATTGTTTGCAACAGATTTGAGTATCTGGAGCGCAAGGAAAGCCAACAGCAAGCACAGTCACTGCCAAAAGTAAATTTCGGTGACATGGGACAGATGATGGACGAAGAAATCCCGTTCTGATATGAAGATTCCGCTGACGTATAAAAATGTTATACAAGGCAAGAAAAACAAAGCCGCTGGCAAGATGTTTGAAAATCTTATAAGTCAGACCTGTGCATGGTATTTGCAACAGGGAATGGCAAAGATTGAGAAGCAGGCAGAGCCGATGCGACCGCTCAGAGCGTTGTCTAATGGTCAGTTTATAGCGTGCTATGAAAGCAAAGCTGGAGTTGATTACAAGGGAACGCTCAAAGGCGGCAGGGCGGTAGTTTTTGAAGCCAAACATACGGAAACAGACGTGTTCAGGCGTGAAGTAGTCAAGGAATGGCAGTTGGAGTATCTGGTAGAGCATAAGAATCTTGGTGCAGAATGTTTTGTATTGCTGTCATATGGCTTACACAGCTTTTACAGAATACCTGTTGTTGATTGGTACTTTATGAAAGAGAAATTTGGCAGAGTATCGCTGAGAGAAGAACATGTCAAGGACTATAAACTGCGATTTGATGGCAGACACATTTTATTTTTGGAAGGGCTGCTGAATGGATAGAATATATGGGATGGTTTGGAAGAAAACCGAAGATAAAGGCATGCGATTGGTATGCAAATCGTGTGGAGAGTATGCTGGGCTGATATGCATGTTTACCGCCAGCAGTAAAGAGTGGACACGGCATTATTGCAGATGTAAAGGCTGCGGACGATACATAAGCGTTACACGTAGAAACGAGGTGTGCGAAGATGAAGAAGCTGGCGAGGAAAGGCTTGTGGTGGACTGACGAAGAAGTAGAAATACTGTCCGAAAAATGGGGAAAACGTTCAGCTAAAGATTTATCAAGACAGTTAGGACGTTCTGTTGGAGCTATTAAGCGCAAAGCAAAAGACATTGGAATGGGCTTTAGAGTACAGAATGCAGACGGAGTATCAATGAAGATGTTGCTGTCGATTATTTGTGGGCATAACGCAAGCAGTAAGGACTATAAGAGGTTTAAGCAAGCAGGATTGCCGTATTTTACACTAAAGACTGAGCAAAGAAAGTTTTACATGGTCAATATTGATAAGTTCTGGAAATGGGCAGAAGAAAATCAAGATATGATTGATATTGCAAAAATTGAACCGTTGACGTTAGGCAAAGAACCTGAGTGGGTAAGTGTAATGCGCAGTCAACGCCGTACTGAAATAGCAAAAAAACGTTGGGAAGAATATGCTTAACGGAGGTTTACTGTGGAAGATTTGGCTGAATATATAGCTGTGACGTTGGTTTTTTTAGCGCGACTGGCGATATATGAGATGTGCATATTTGCTGTCTGCTGGGCGTTTGGCGTAGGTTTTGATGCAAAATATGCTGTAGGAATTATGGCGATTGAGATAATGGTTAAAACAATATTTTGAGGTGTTGAAAACGGGAAAGTTAGCAAGGAAGTTTAAAAGGTCCAACAGTCTGGAGATGCCTGTAACTAAAAGTGAATTTGATTTTATCTACTCAATGGTACATAACAAGATGGCTGCCCAAGTAGAGGAAAACGTAAAAACACGTATTGTCCCGGCGGTAAGAGCAGATTTGAGAAAAGAGGTTGCGGCAGAAGTCACAAATGATGTATATGCTCATTTTTTGGCGATTGCAAGCAACATTCTGATGAATGATTATGGCAAGATGAAGTCTAAAGACACTAGGCTGAAAGTATTCTACGATAAATTACAGGAATACTCAGGTGAAATTGAAAATCCGTCTGAACAGCAACTTGAAGCAGAAAAAGCACTTGCTGAACAGGTTGATGGCATAGAGATAAAGAGATAGTAACCGTAAGGTTCTATATAGCCGTTGCATAAAAAATAATTTTTTGTTTGCGGAATTTATTACATACACCTTGTTTTGTCAAATAAAAACGCAACGGCGCACATGGCAAGGCTTGCAGATTTGAAAATTGAATATTGCGGTGTAAGAGTTGGTTAAGCTGATTACATCTGCAAGCCGTTGTTGTGTGTTATGAGGGCACAGGTATGGAAGAAAAAAAGAAAAAGAAGAAAAACGTATGGCGTGATTCCGAGGAAGATACGCAGAAAACTGAAAAAGTTGAGAAAAACGTGACAAGAGAGGGCTAAAACACGTAGAAAAACGTGACAAGCTCATGAAATATGCAGTTGGTGCAGAAAACATCCACATGAAATATGCAGAAAGGGGTGGAGCTATTGAAAATTGCAGACAAGGGCAGTGTGTGTGCAGTGGTATATGACCATAGCAAAAATGCATTGCTGATGGGAACAAGTGGAAACTCCAAAAAGTGGCAGTTTGCTGTCGGTGATGATGAATGCAGTGCGCCAGAAGTATTGTCTGAGCAGTTTGGTATAGAATTTGATTTTGTGACTGATGATACATACAGTGATACAAGCGATTGCGTACATTGTTCCGATTATGGAAACATTATTATTCCTGTGAAAAAACAAATCAATCAAGGGAGATTGCATATCACTCGTGAGATGTACTGTAATACAAGGGTATATGTGTATGAGTACAACAAAAACGCAGTCGGTAAGATTATCAGAGGTTTTAAAAGTGCAGGTATTGGCAAAGTGCGCTGGGTGAAAATGAAAGATATGTTCAAAACTGAGATGATGCCTGCTACGCTTGCAATTTACAACTGCTTTATCAATCACAGGAGCAAAGAACATGAACAAATGTCATAGCTGCATACATTGTCAATGGGATGACGATACAGAGGTATGGTGCGACATTTACGAGAAAACTCACATAGAGCCGACAATGGAAACACCATCATGCAAGATGTTTGAACCGCAGATACCGCATACGTGTGGGGAATGCTGTTATAACATAAAAGCTGAAAATGACGGAGATTTAGATTTCTGTGCGGCACACGATTTGTATGATTTCACGCAGGATGACCGCAAAGCGTGTGCTGATTTTGAAGAAAAAGGGGTGCAATAATGCTTATCAAGGAAAACGGCGAATTTGTTGTAGTGAAGAAAAACGGCAAACGTACAAGACTTGTGAAGTTGAAAGGTACTTATGTGCCGATGTTTAGCGGAGGTTGTAAGAAATGCCAAAAGCAGAACTGATTTCTATTACACCGGACTACATGGAGCTTTTAAAGACTGCTTGCAGTCAGCCGTATGGCAAGGATGTTACCGACAAATCCGTAAAGAAAATCATTGAAAGTGGACACCTGAGCGTGCTGGAGCACTGCTATGCAAGCTTCTTGGTAAAGTGTAGCGTAAGAGTGTTAGGACAGCTAACGCGCCATAGACACCTTAGCTTCACAGTAAAAAGCGCAAGGGGAAGTCAGTTTGATACATTCGTCAACCCTATTACTTTTGAAGGAGAGCAGTTGGGTGGCGTATCTGTGGGCAGTGACTACGTTAATGCAATAGTGTTTGAGAACTCTACAGAAGAACAGGCAGCGTATTATTTACCACAAGGAGTTGAAACAAGCATGGTTGTAACTGGCAATTTCAGAGCATGGTATGAGTATCTGCCTAAAAGATTGTGCAGACGTGCTATGCCGGAGCATAGAGAACTTGCAGAACTTATCAATCAAGAACTTGCAAAAGCAGCACCAGAGATTTTCAACAGAACATTTTTGAATTGCAGCAACTGCATTGAAAGCTCATGTGATTTTAAGTAAGGGAGTATAAGCAATGACTGAACATGAAGACTTAATGACAAATATTGGCAATAATATTGCACGTATGAGAAAAAAGCGTGAAGTAAGTCAAAAAGATTTGGCGAAGGCTGCTGGAGTAAGCCAAACACATTTAAGCAGCGTAGAGAATGGGAAAAACATCCTCGGGGTAGAAATTTTAATCAACATCTGCAAAGTGTTGAAATGTTCGTTAGACGAATGTGTCTTTGGTAAACAGAGAAAAGAATCAGTCAGATTTGAGCCAGTCAAAGATGCACCTGCAGATACAAAGATGCCACAACGTAGCACTAAATATTCGGCAGGATATGACTTTTACGCACCTTGCGATATTGTGATTCCTGCACATGGCGTAAGCGGTCTGATTTCGATGAACGTCAAGGCGATTATGCCAGGCAACATGTATATGCAAGCTATTATTCGTAGCGGTTTGTCAATGAAACACAATATCATGCTTGAAGCGTCTGGCGTTGTTGATGCTGATTATGCAAACAATCTTGACAATGACGGAAATATTGGAATTAAACTGCGCAACGATGGCGACACTGAGTACATTATCAAAAAGGGCGAACGTTGCATGCAAGGCGTATTTCTTAAATACTATACAACTGACAATGATGTAGCTGACGGAATACGTGGAGGCGGTTACGGCAGTACAGGCAGGTGATTTTGTGAGCAAGGTAAAATGTGCGTTGTGTGGGCGCAATGTTAAAGATGGCGAGTGGAAAACAATTACTCTTGACGGCACAGAACAAAAAGTATGCATGAACAAGTACAGATGCGACCAAAGACGCAGGCAGAAAAAGCCTAAAGCAGTAAGGTACGAAGTACCGCAGAAGGCAAAAGAGCTAGAGCAAACATGCGTGGCAGGCTCGTATAAAGCCGTGGCTGAACCCAAAGATGTAAGCCTAAGCAATCATACCAGACAGTATTTGGAAGTGATAGCGGCAATCATAATGCTTGTAGCGTCGATAGTATTGTTCTGTATAGTAGCAAGGGGGTAGCTGATGTTAAATTCGCCGTGCATGGGATGCAGTGACAGAGTTGTTTTTTGTCATAGCAAGTGTGGGAAATACCAAGAGTGGAAACAACGGCAAGCAGAGATTACGGAACAGAAACGTATCTATAACATGCAGAACACGCCGTCAACCAATACTGCAAAACGCAGGATAAAATGGGTGAAAGACCATGCCCACAGATGATGTTGACAAAATGATTATAAGAGCTGCCAAGAACATAAACGATTACTGTACCATACATTCCTGCCAATCGTGTAGGTTTTGGATGGATGGTTGGGAATGTATGTTCCGTACAAGCCCGGCTAGGTGGGGCGATATGTTGGAAGTTTTGGAAAGGCAGGATAACGAATGACCTATTTTGACCCGGATGTATATAACAAATACAATCTCAGAGAAGATGACAGAGATGAAACTGAGCTTTACGGATGCATGATAGCAGATGCTATTGACGTAGTGAAAAGTGATATTGAAGATGAATTGGCGGATGCTGGAGATAATCCGATTGCAAAGGGTATAGCTGCTTACAAATTGGAAACCGTGGAAGATGTTCGCAGAATGATGGCATTTTCATTGCATGGAATGATTGCTGACCGCATAGAATCGTATGACGATGACACATACGAGGGATTACAGGTTAGAGGTGACCATGAACGCAGAGTAAAGGGCGTTGAATATACAGATATGTTTGCTCCAGCGTTTGAGTTGTTAAAAAAGTGGGAGGATAGCTAATGGATAACGTAAATCATCCGAAACATTATACTCAAGGCGGTATTGAGTGCATTGATGCATTGGCTGCGGCAACAGTCGAGTTAAAAGGCATTGAAGCTGTGTGTACCGCCAACGCTATTAAGTATTTGTGGCGTTGGAAACAAAAAAATGGTGTGGAAGATTTGGAAAAGGCGCGATGGTACATTGACAGATTGATTAAAGAACAAAAAGTACGTGAGGAATTGCCTATTCCGCAATTTGGCTGAGGTGAAAGAATTATGAAGTGGATTAAGCAGACATTCTGTATGCACAGTGTTATAAAGACTACTGATGAAGAAATGGAAAAAACAGGCTATTTGTTTAAGTGCAGCAAGTGTGGCAAGTATCTGCCGTGGCATATTCATGTAGAGATGTGGGACGATGCAAGGTTTTGGATTGGTGTACTGTGCGGCATCCTGATGTTTGATGTTATGATACGCACACTGCTTATTATCTTGAAAGGAGCGGTGCAAAATGGATGATGACAACAATGTAAAAGAACCTAAATGCAACTATTATGTTGACTCAACCTTGCAGGATAGTTTGGAATGGTGGAAAAAAGTATTGCACTTGCAGAATTGGTGTATCAAAGCTGTTCTGACAGATGAAAAGCTGGAAGTAGACGGAAGAGCGGTGCATGGCAGAAACACTACAGAGTATTTGAAGTGTGAATCTTTTATAGAGATAAGTACAGTAGAATACGCTGGCGAATATACCAAACACTGTGAAGAGCTTACGCTGGTGCATGAGCTGTTACATTGCGCTATGCCGTTGTTCTGTAATGATGATGACAGTGCCACTATGCGTGATGCATGGGTAGAGCTGTTGGAACATCAACGTATTGATATGCTGGCAAAATCGCTGATAATGGCTAAATATGGCGTTGGCATTGAATGGTTTGTGAAGTAACGCTTTGGGAGGAGTAGAACGAATGAACCGATTTGACATTATTCTGAGAGCTGGAGAACTGTTGGATGACCTTGTACCGGAACTTGATATTGATGAACGTGCAATCAAGTATCTTAAAGAGTGCATGAGCCGATGTGCAGCGTTGGATGAAGCCGAGAAACTAAAAATGCCTGTCATCATGATAAAAGACATGAATACAGGCATTGTACGTGAGTATGGAACTGATATACATGACATTCTGACGATATGTGAATTTGACCATGTACCTTATCTTGCATATGAGAATCTGCAGAACGGATATGGAACAGTCGATGCCCGAGATGGATATAGATTTATCGCTGATACATATGGGTATATGGATAATAAGCAGGTTATAGCTGTGAATGGTGAAATATATCCGTCACAGAAGCCGTATTGTGCTGTTTGTGGCGAGGAAGAACATCTGCATAGTGTGACAGCGAGCGACAGCTGGATACCGTGGTATTATTGTGATGCATGTTTTGAGAAAGTATCGACAGAAGATGTTGTACGTTATCCGAAAACTGCTGAGCAAAAAGCAATTAACTATATGGCAATGATTAAAGTATTGGAGGGAGATACCGATGACAAGTAAAGAAATCAACGAGTTTGCAGAAAAGATGGTAGCCGAAAAAATTGAATTTTCTTTGTCTGCCGATGTGATTGAAGAGGGCGACGATGAAGAGCAAAACCATTATTGGTGTAACGGTGGGGAAAATTCAAGTTATATTATTGGCAGTGCTATTAACAATTCTGTGTTGCACATGCTGGACGGCGGCAATGATATTGATAGCATTAAAAAGTTTATCGAACTTATCGTTGACGATGCCTATAAAATTTATCAGATGAATCACAAAGAAAATCTTCTGAACTGATGGGGTGATACATGTGCGCAATATCAATAACTTAGGAGTTATCATGCAGCAGAGCAGAGAAGTAAAAGAATATTGCGACATGCTGTTGGAGCGCAACAGACGTACACGCCGTAGACGTATGTTAAAAATAAAAGCTAAGGAGAGAGCCAAAAATGATGCAAAAAACGGCTGAGATTTTATATAATGCATGGCGACAATATGCGGAATTCTACAGATATACAAGTTTGGGCGAAATAGTTACTAAACCTTGTAGTGGTTGCGGTAGCGACGTATACGTGAACTGCCGTAGATTTAACGGAATCCTGTACATTGGCAAAGAGTGTATTTGCAGTGATTGCAGACAGAAAGCAAACGAAAACATGCGATTAGCGGCGTTGTTAAGCTAAAAAAAGAGGGCCTGCCCCAAGACAAGCCCAAAACGATATATTGCAACTTTATTTTATCAGAGTTTTGGCAAGGGGGCAAGTAAATGTCAGTTGAATTAACTCCAGAGATTATAGATATTATCAACGAAACTGCAAACAACACTGCAAAGATGATTTACTCAAAGATATGCAGGCAAAAGGAAAGAGAAAGAGAAACACTGTTTGAGCGTAGACTTTACAATGTAAAGATATTGCTTGACCATTACCGACTGTTCAAGGAACATGCAAAAGAAGCTATCTTTGAATTGACATCTATCGACGAAGAAGAGCTTACTGCAATCGAGATTATGGATGCTATGATGCAGTTGCCAGTAGACAAGGGAGAAATAGCTGTTGAGAGTATCAGAAACAGCGCACTACGTACTCATATTGTCATAGAGCATATAGAATCCATGCTAGGCATTTATGAAGTGTACTGTGAGAAATCTCTCAGACCTGAAGACTTGCGCAGATGGGATGTTATCAATACGCTGTATATCAAAGACGTTCCACAGGGATTGTCGAAGATGGATATCTATAATGATTTAGCTGAGAAGCATTTTGTCAGTGAACGTCAAATCAGAATGGATGTAAACGATGCACTTATCAAACTTACAGCACTTATTTTTGGCATTGACGGCGTAAAGAAGTTTACTCAGCGTAACATAAATATCTATACAGATAATACTGAGGAAAAATAGGCTGACAGTGAAGAAAACTAGCAGAAATGCTGTTCCAATTTACTTCCTTTACACTTCCAATAGCCTGTGATAAAATTTAAGATGTAAAAATAGTAAATGAAAGCCGCTCAGACAATGGGCGGTTTTTTGTTTTTGGTGGAAACGCATATTAAATGCTTTTTCATATACTCCTCCCGAAGCGGTACTAGCAGTTTGAGCTGTGATGCCAGATATGCGACGTACTGCTTTGCTAATAAGGCTGCGCATAGTAAGTATCGTAGAATAACGAAATCCGAAGGCATGGCATGAACATAGCCGTTGTTTTACATAATGGCAATGGGGACAATACAGTTCCCATATGCTCCCGTAGCTTAATGGTAGAGCTGAGTTTTCGTAAAGCTTATGGTACAGGTTCAAATCCTGTTGGGAGCTGGGGAATATACAGGCAGCCTTCACGTGGCATTCCCTGTTTTGACTGATAGCCTGTAAAATGCTGGTATAGCTCAATTGGCAGAGCGCCGCTTTTGTAAAGCGGATGTTGTAGGTTCAAATCCTATTGCCAGCTCCAATAACAAGTGTCTAAATTTTTATTAGCTCGTCTACGTTAATGTAGAAGGAGTATCTGATTGCGTCCTATGGGACGCTTTTTGCGGCGATATAGCTTAATGAGGTAGAGCGCATGACTTTTAATCATGGATGCAGGTTCAATTCCTGCTATTGCCAACTATGCTGATTATTAACAAGGGGATATGAGATGAACTATAATGATAAAATCATGCTTATGTGGCGTGGGAAAGATAACCGATATATAGTTATCTTAAAAGACGGATATAAGCATGACGGCTCAGCTATCATTGAGGGCGAAACAATGGAAAGTGTAATAGCTGATGTTGTGCGTGCTGATGACAGATGGGTAACTATCAATGGTTCACACGTCCTTATCGGTGGCAGTGGTCGCATTAAATATGGTGCAGGCGGTGCGTTTAATGGTAAACTGTTTGGTACTGTATTTCAAGATTACAATAGACCGAAAGCCAAAAACGGCAAGAGGTTAGTCAGACCGTATAATTTGACTGGCAGACAAAAAAGTGTTGCAAAGCCCGATAAACCGAAAAAGGAATTTGCTCATAAGTTGGGTAGATTGCAAGGCAAAAATAAGCTCAAAGAAACAATCAGGAGCTATAAATATCTTAAAGAAATTAATACAGACATCCAACATGGTAATGCTACGGCGGAAATCGATAGTTTGCCGACAGGCAGTAGGCTGAAACTTAAAATTGGCAACGATGTGTATCGGTTTAAAAAGAACAAAAAAGGCGAGTTTGATACTACTTTGAATGGTAAGCCGTATGGAATTATGACCGCAGATGGAATAACTGCTGGTAACGATAAGAGCATATGTAAAAACTTGCGTGTAATTGGGATGCCTGAACAGATTGCTGAAAAAAAGGCGAAAGACGGCGACTTTACTATTAAGGAAATTGGCAACAGGAAAACATATCATCCTGATTATGATGCTGACCCATACGAGATTATAGAGAATCATTTAGGAAAAAAACTAACTGATTTGCAAAGGGATAAAGTAAAAAAAGGAATAAGTGCCATTACTGAATATACTGGTGTGTCTTATGCGAGAATCAGAAGAAATAAAACCCAAGAAGCGCACGAGCAAAACAAGGTGATTGATTATGTTATAGAACATTCACCAAGCTATAAAGGCACAATATACAGAGGTATTCATTTAAAACAAAAAGAGTTTGAAGAATTGATAAAAAAAGTTGAGAATGGAATTCCTTTTGACCAAAAGGGCGTTTCGAGCTGGAGCAGCGATGCTAGAACAGCTAAAAGCTTTGTAGATGACTATCCTGGATTTTGCAATGTGGTTTTTGTATCAAGAAATGGCTTTAAACGAAGTACCTCGATAAGACATCTTTCGTATAATCAGCGAGAAGATGAAGTGTTGGTGTCACGCAAGACAAACATGAAAGCTAAGCGTATAATAAGAGCAAGCGATAACTTTTTAGAGATAGAAGTTGAGGAGGTATAGTATGAAAAGAAAAACTTTGCTTGAAAGATGGGCAGAAGATACTGAAGGATTGACGTTCAAAGGTGAACCCGGCTATAAAGACGACTGGGAAGATGAACCAGAACCGGAAGAAGAAAAAGAAGAATAATAAAACCAACGAGAAATGCTCTGTAAGCTCAGAAGTGAGTTGCAGGGCATTTTTGATTATAAAGGAATGAACACACAATGAAATGCGAAAATAAAGTCAGGCTGATGTACAGAACTTCTGGCGGAGCATGTTTTGCTGTTCTTAATGAACCCTATAGACTTGACGGTTCGCTGATTGTTGAGGGTGATTCTGTTGCAAGCGTTACTGAAAGTGCAATGCGTGCCGATAAGTGGGTGACTATTAACGGAGCACACGTTTTGATTGGCAAGGGCAATACTGTTATTGCTGGCATGGGAAACAAATTTAATGGCAGACGATTAGGCAGACTGTCAAATAGTTTTCGTGGTAGGCGTGCAAAGCTTGATAAGGTCTTGTACAACAGGAAAATACTTGGCGAGATTGCAGAGAAATGCAAGAGGTTCAAGCAGTCAGCAGAGTATGGCAACATGCAGTTAGGTATACGCATCCAAGAGAAAGATACAGAGCGTATCGGTGGTACGATGAAGCATCGCTCAAAGAATTTCGGTGATGACTTTGAAACAAAAGAAGAGCTGAAACACAGAAACGGAGAACAGCTCAACGGAGTAAGTACTGTTGACATCAATTTTACGCATGAGGTTCCCTATTATGGCGGATATGAAGGCAGAATAGTGTATCTTGTAGCTGGAGAGAAATCTACGGCAGGATATGATGCTGGCGAGCTGGTAATCCAAAAACCGAAAGTACTTGCAAAATTTGGCATAAGAAATGGTGAACTGGTTGAGCTAGGCGCAGTAAAGGTTACAAAGCGTAAAAAAGCAAAGGAAAACAAACCTACTAAGCCTAGCGAAGAATACACTAATTTTATAAAAGACATGGAAAACAAATATGGTAAAGACGGCATGTATGGGAAGATGACGGACGCAGAGTTTGACAAATACCAAGAGTTGGAAAACCATAAATACGATTATTTTTATAAGCAGTAATCAATGCTGCACAGATTAGGAACATTCACCCGACAAGGAATTTCGCCTGTGTAGCAATGAATAACGTCCTACAAGCTCAGAGATGGGCTGTAGGGCGTTTTTAATTTGAAGTAAAGCGTATTATACCAAGAACGTATTTGAACGCTTATTGGCGTTATAGTTATAAAACACTATTTTGATTTTATCTGTTGGAGGAATGACAAAATGAACATAGTGTATAAGCAGTTGGCTGAGTTACGGCCGTATGAGAACAATCCGCGTGACAATGAAGCGGCGATTCCGTATGTCAAGAACAGCATTAAAGAGTTTGGGTTCAAAGTACCTATTGTGATTGACTCAGATAACGTAATTATTGCAGGACATACACGCTATGCGGCAGCGACAGAGCTGGGAATGAGTGAAGTACCGTGTATTGTAGCGGATGACCTTACAGAAGAACAGGTAAATGCATTCCGTTTGGTCGACAACAAGACACATGAAGCCAGCAAGTGGGATATTGAAAAGCTGGCAGAAGAACTTGACAGCATCATGGGCATCGAGATGGAAGATTTCGGATTTGCTGATATTGCAGCACCTGCTATCGACTTAGACGATGATAAACCGGAAAGCAATGGCGAGCATGAAGCAAGAAGAGTGTGCTGCCCTAAATGCGGATTTGAGTTTGAAGCATAAGACTATGTTGGAGGAACAATGGTTAAGATAGAATGCAAGATTGTAAAGATTAAGGACATCAAGCCTTATGAGAACAATCCTAGAAAGAATAAAAAAGCCGTAGGCGTTGTAGCAAAAAGCATCAAAGACTACGGCTTTAAAGTACCGCTTGTACTTGACGAAAACAACGTCATTATATGCGGACATACACGTTATATGGCTGCCCAAAAGCTGGGACTGAAAGAAGTGCCGTGCATTATGGCAGACGATTTGGATGAAGAACAGGTAAGGGCGTTCCGGCTGGCAGACAATCAAGTAGCAGAATTCTCTACATGGGACGAAGATAAACTTGCTATGGAGATTGAATCGTTAGGTATTGACTTGTCAGAATATGGTTTTGGCATTGCAAAGGCATTGCAGGCAAGTGAAGAAATCAACGTAGATGATTTTGACGATGATAAATTCAAATATGAGTGCCCTTGTTGTGGGTTTAGATTTAACTGATTAATCGTCTTTGGTAAAAACAGCCGATTTTCCAAAAGACAAAAACGTCTTTGGTAAAAATGGCACTTTTTCCAAAAGACGCAGGTAAAAACATTGGAGGGAGTATAAATGTTTGAGCCTATATGGTATTTGAAAGATATTAAGCAGGATAAGCCTGTAAAGGTATTTACTATCTTCTCTTGCGGTGGCGGTTCGTCTATGGGTTATAAACGTGCAGGATTTGAGGTAATCGGAAACTGCGAGATTGACCCGCGTATGAACTCTGTATATGTGGCAAACAACCATCCGAAGTACAACTACAACATGGATGTAAGAGAGTTTTTGCAGAAAGATGACCTGCCAGAAGAGTTGTACAATCTGGATATATTGGATGCCAGTCCACCATGCAGTGCGTTCAGTAGTTGTGGAGAACGCGAAGATGCGTGGGGCAAAGAAAAAGTATTTAGAGAGGGACAGAAAGCACAGACGCTTGATGACCTCTTTTTTGTTTACTTAAATGTGGTAGAAAAACTGAAGCCAAGATGCACTATTGCCGAAAACGTAGTGGGGCTTGTTAATGGTAATGCGAGGGGATATGTAAATCAAATCATCAAACGTTATCATGAACTAGGATATGAAGTACAGTTATTTCAGCTAAATTCAGCTCTCATGGAAGTGCCGCAAAGTAGACCGAGAGTGTTTTTTGTAGCCAATAGAATGGGTTACCCAAAACTGAATTTGAAGTTTAATTATAAGCCGATTAAATTTGGTGATATAAGAAGCAAAGAACCGGGCAATGAGCCTGGAAAAGATTCAGTTACATATAAACTGTTGCAGATAGCAAAAAGCAGTGACAAAAAACTTGCTGATGTTAATAAACGTATAGGCAAGAAAGCGTCGATGTTTAATCAGACCATTGTGTGGGATGGAGATATTGCGCCTACACAGACTGCTGGTGCTGTTCCGTTTAGAGGATGTGACAAAACATTCTTTACTATACATGATATTAAGACTGTACAGTCATTTCCACAGGATTATAATTTTGTGAATAACACGGTTAATAATGCTGCGTATATATGCGGAATGAGTGTACCGCCGAATATGATGGCTCACATTGCAACAGAAGTATGGAAACAATGGCTTAGTAAAGACAAAGAAATAATAGAACGTATGGGGGTGTAAAACTACTATGGCAGGTGCAGGTGGAAAAGGGAGGATTGCCAACTACAATGCCAGTCTAACACCGGAAGAACGCAAACAAAGCGCAAGCAAAGCAGGAAAAGCAAGTGTTAAACGCCGTCAAGAGAAAAAGGCATTAAAAGATATAGCAAAAACCTTGCTGGACATGGCATTGAAGCCGGGGCAAGTACCTGATATTGAAAATATCGGCAGTGTAGCAGAGATGGGCAAGTCTAATATGGACGTGCGTACAGGTCTGTTGTTGGCTGCCATCAAAAAAGGATTAGAGGGTGACGTAAAGGCGCAGGAGATGCTGTTTACTTTGACAGGAGAGAAAGTCGATAAACAGGAACTGCAAATTAAAAACGATACACCGCTCAGCCAGACAGTAATATATTTGCCAGACAATAAGCGTGGCAATAGTTAGGTAATAGTCATGGAACTATGGAAAGACATAAAAGGCTACGAGGGACGTTATCAGATTAGCAGTTACGGCAGAGTGAAATGCTTTTATCGCAACAAAGATGGTGACGAACTAAAGCTAAAAACTGATAGATATGGCTATAAGGTTGCCAAACTGACAAAGCACGGAAAACGTCAGTGGATAACAGTACATAGATTAGTTGCTATGGCATTTATACCGCCGTTCAATGGCGAACAGGTTAATCATATTGACGCTAACAAGACTAATAATCATGTAGATAATCTTGAATGGTGCAGTAATTTGGAAAACATCAGACATGCACGCAGGCTAGGTTTGTTTAGAAATGCTGAAATAGCAAGTGCTAACAGACGTAAGCCTGTATATTGCATATCAAAGAATAGTGGGTTGATTTTATATTTTAATTCATTGACTGAAGCAGGAACAGCGTTAAATACAAGTGCTGGCTCTGTCGGTTCTGTACTTGACAGCTCTAAACATTCTATTCATGGATATAGAGTTATCAGTGCATAAAGGGGGTGGTTTCCTTGGCTAATGTTTTAAGACCACAACAAGGTCCGCAAGAATTATTCTTGTCTACCTCAGCGGATATTGCTTTTTATGGTGGAGCAGCCGGGGGTTGACTTGGTGGGAAAACATACTCTTTACTGTTGGAAATGCTACGCAATATAGGCGTTCCCAACTTTAATGCAGTTATATTCAGACGCAACAGCTCACAGATATTCAACGAAGGCGGTTTATGGGACAATGCTATAACAATGTATAATCCGCTGGGCATAGAAGCTGTTAAAACACCGTACTCAATTATCAGATTCCCTAGTGGGGCAAGAATAAGGTTTTCACATTTGCAGTATGACAAAGACGTACACGCATGGCAAGGCGGACAGATTTGTCTGCTGGCGTTTGATGAAATATGTCACTTTTCAGCATCCCAGTTCTTCTATATGCTGTCACGTAACCGCTCAACGTGTGGTGTAAGACCATATTGTAGAGCAACGTGCAATCCTGATGCAGATAGCTGGGTATCGAAGTTTATTCAGTGGTATTGGGACGAAGAAACAGGCTATCCTATTGCTGAACGCAGTGGGGTAATCAGATATTTTGTGCGTGTGGGCGAAGATATTATTTGGGGTGATTCCAAGGCGGAAATTCTCAGAAATCATCCAGAAGTCGACAAAGAATGGATAAAGAGTTTTACTTTTATTGCATCGAAGTTGACCGACAACAAAATTTTGATGGAGCAAGACCCCGGATATTTGGGCAACTTGATGGCTCAAAGCGAAGTAGAACGTGAGAGATTGTTGCATGGTAACTGGAAAATCAGACCAGCAGCTGGCAAGTATTTCAAACGTGGCAACTTTGAGATTGTCGATGTAGTACCGAACAAAGTAGAAGCGTGGGTACGTTCGTGGGATTTGGCGGCAACAGAGGCAAGCAATGCTGAGCCGTCACCAGACGCAACAGCAGGCGTACTGATTGGCAGAATGACAGACGGCAGATACATAGTAGCTGACGTAAAACATATAAGGAAAAACGCCAACGATGTGCGTAAGGCGGTGCTGAGTGCTGCTACGTTGGACAAGGTAAGATACAAGAATGTGAAGATAACAGTACCGCAAGACCCCGGACAAGCTGGCAAGGAACAGGCTAACAGTTATGTCAAGATGCTTGCAGGACATCCGATAGAAACAATAAGACCTACAGGAAGCAAAGAGAACAGAGCCAATCCGTTTGCGTCGCAGGTACAGGCAGGAAACGTACTGATGTTGCGTGGCGATTGGAACGAAGAATATTTGGCTGAGCTGGAGAGTTTTCCAGACGGCTCGCACGATGATATGGTGGATGCGTCGAGTGATGCATTCAACAAGCTCAGTGAAGTGCGCAGCTGGCGCGGGTTAATCAGTTAGGAGGTGATAATATGGCAAACAGAGTGGATGGATACTATGATGCATTTATAAGACGTGGCGTTCAGCAGTATATGTATAACAATACTTACTATGAACAGAAGTCGAGTGATGCAGAACTTACTATGATTTACCAAAATGCTCTTGCGCGCCGAATTGTTACATCTCCGATTGATGACTGCATAAAGCATTGGCTGAAAATCAAAGGCGACAAAGAAGATAAGATTCTGCAGTATATGCAGGAGCTTGACGTAGAAGGCGCATTTGTAGAAGCAGGATACTGGGACAGACTCTACGGACGCTCATGTATCTTTATCATGGCAGATGATGGTGGAAGCCCTATGGATGCAGTCAACTACAATAAACTGGATAGTATCAGAGGGTTAGTGGTATATGATAAGCGCGATATTATCGAGGATATGTCTGGGCTGTTGCGTAATGATGACCCGAACGATGATAACTTTGGGAATACAGAGTACTACACTATCTGTCCTATGAATGGCACGCCGTTTGATGTACATCATAGCAGGTTGCTGATGTTCAATGGTGAAACACTGCCAAGACGTGAAAGAATCGCTAACAATGGTGCTGGTTTATCGTGTCTGGATGGCGTTATTAAAGCTATCCGCAGGAATGACACAGCTCATGCTAGGGCGTTGGATATTATAGAACGTGTATCACAAGCAGTGCTGAAATTAAAAGGTCTTAGTGATATGCTTATGACTGATGACGGCACTATGGCAGTGAAAACAAGGCTTGATATGCTTGATATGGCACGCAATATACTGAACTCTATGGCTATTGATACCGAAGATGATTTTCAGATACATAACATGAGCGTAGCTGGTATACGTGAGATTATACAAGAGTTCCAGCAGGAGATATCTGGCATGACAGGCATCCCAGTGACAATTCTTTTTGGACGTAGCCCCGGTGGCGAAAACTCAACAGGTGCGGCGGATTTTGAGAACTATTATAACGCAGTAAGACGTTATCAGCATACAAAGATGAAGCCACAACTGGAGAAGCTGATAAAAATGATTCAGTACTGCAAGAACGGCCCTACAAACGGCAAAGAGTATGAGGATTGGCAGATTGAGTTTAATCCGCTCAAAGAGATGACCGAGCGTGAAGAAATCGACATTGCAAGCTCTAAAGCTGGAGTAAACAAAACCAAAGTTGATACTGTAAAAGCTATGTTGGATATGCAGATAATGGACGCAAAAGAAGCACGTGCATATCTTTACAAAGAAACCGAGATAGTACCAAACGCAAAAGTCCCTGAACAGAAACCGCAGGAACAACAGCCGGGAGCAGAACAGCAACAAGTCACAAACACTCCATAAAATGGACAATCCAAAGAGCTGACAAAAGAACAATAGGGCGGTATAATAAAGATGAAAGAAAATAGCAAGGTGCTAATCCGAAAGAAAGTTACTGATGGCTCATGGTTCGCTGTGCTTGCTAAAGGCTGGCGATACGATGGTTCAGCAGTAATAGATGCCACGTCTGGTTTAGAATTAGACTTTAAAATCGCACAGGCTCGGTATGATGACCATTGGGTAACAATGCAGGGCAATCATGTGCTGATTGGTGGCAACGGACGTATTAAGGCTGGCGTAGGCGGCAGACTTAAAGGACGTATATTTGGTACAAGGTTCAAAGACTATGAACGTGGGCGTGCTAAAAATGGTAAAAGATTGGTTCGCCCGTATAATATTGTAGGTAAGCAAAGCGGCACGAAAAAAGTTGAGGGAAAAACAAAGAATCCTCAAAATATGCATAAGCAAGCCATAAAATCTGCTTTGGCGCATTCAAGATTAAGCGTCGGACATCAAAAAGAGCTGGCCAAAATTATGTCAAAGAACATGACTCCACAACAAGCTCAGTTTTATAGCAACTTCTTGGGCGCAGTAGCAAAAAAGAATTCATATTATGAAAATACAGGTGCATACTTCAGTCCGCGTTATAACGCTGTTCATATGAATATGAACAACAATAAATGGGAACGAGATGCGGGCATTAACCGTCAAGGAGCACTTAAAACAAAGTTTCATGAAGAGTTCCATCAATTAGATTACATGCTTTCGCATACTGAGTTAGGTAAATATAGCTCAATGAACGGACATGATTTGTATAGCTTTACTAATCCGCGCACTGCAACTGGTGCTAAATTATCAGCAGCGATTGAAAAAGACCTTGTTACCTTTATCAATAATGCTATTGATAAAAAAAACAAAGATTTTGGCGGACCTCCGACAAAGCATATTAAGTCAACTGGTAGAATTCCTAAAGACGTAAAATCAGCAATTGATTATGCATTAAGAGATGAATATGTAAGTGTACAACAAAAAGCTGGCATATCAATGTTTACAGATGCTTTAGGATTGCAGACAAGTGGTAGGGTGAACCCCTGGTCTGGTGGAGGCTTTTGGGGGCACAATAATGCATACTGTAAAGAAAAGGGCAAAAAAGGAGCAAATTCCGAGGTGTGGGCGCACTTTGGTGAATATAAATTTGCGTTTAATGGACCAGCTCGTAATGCCATGGAAAATCTTATGCCTAACACTATTAAGGTATGCAATGACATATTTGATGAAATTGTCAATAATTATTCTGATTTTAATGGTTGGTAATAAGCGGAGGCATAATAATGAAGAATATGACTGTGGAAGAATATTTAAAGAGCATTCGTACTCCAGAAGAAAAAGCATATGAGAGATATGCCGAAGTTATTGGCGGAGAACCTATTGGATTAGAAGAGCCGAGCGGCTATCCTGCTGGCGTTGAAGAACGCGGAGGCGTAGTAGCAGTCTACGAAGAGTGCATCAAAAAAGGGGTAACGTGGGAAGAACTTTTAGATTACAAGCCTTTGCCTAATGATGTTATTATTTAAGCAAGGCATAAAAGTGTGATTTTATTAAATTTAAAAATGGCTTATTTTTAATCTGTGTAGATAATTAGCCGAAGAAAATATCAAGGTACATATCTATATAGCTTAAATTGACTATATGGGGGAAGATACTATGTCAATGGAAATGCCTTATTTTATGACTAATCCTAAGTGGTATAAAGAAAAGTGGGTAGGCAGTGATGCTGATGGTGGCGTTGAATATGAGCTTACATCTGAAGCACCTCCTAAAGCAGTAGAAAGTTTCAACGAATATATGGATTACATGGAAAACGGAGCAACAGTATATCCTAACGATAAGAATTTTTATTTTAAGAAGAATCCTGAGTGGTATACATTTGATGAAAAAGAGCAGATGTATATATTAGCTGAAGGTGCGCCGCAAGAAGCTGTAAAAAGTTATTTTGACTATCTTGCTGGGGCTATGACAAAACAGTATTAAAATGAACCGCTTACAAACGTAGGCGGTTTTTTATTTGGAAAGGAAAGAACGATGGAAGAGCAGAAATATTGTATTAAGCATAAATTGAGCAACGGTACATATTTGGCCGTTCTTAACAATGGCTGGCGATATGATGGCTCGGTTGTTGTAGAAGCGGATACTGAACGAGAACTTGAATATAAACTTTTACAGGCACGTTATGATGATAGGTGGGTAACGCTGAACGGCAGTCATATTTTAATTGGTGGTACAGGACGTATTAAGTCTGGTGCTGGCGGAAGGTTAAAAGGGCGTATGTTTGGCATGAACTTCTCAGATTATGAGCATGGCAAGAAAAGCAAAAAAGGCAAGAAGCTTATCAGAGTATATAAGCCGATGAAAAAGACAGGTGAGAGTAAAAAAGTAGTTGCAGGCAAAGGCAAGGCAAAAAGCGGTGCTATGCAAATCACGAAGCATGAAGAAGTCAAAAATGCACTTAATAAGGCTGGCTTTAAAGTTGATAACAGTTTTATGACTAAGGTAGATAAAAGTTTAGCAGTTGATAATACTAATCAGCTATTATCACTAGAGCGTAAATTTGGTGTTCTGAAAAATACAAAGGTAACAATAACTGCAGAACGGGAGAGTTCTATTGCAAGCGTGGGAATATTTCCTACCAATCCAGTAGGACAGACATTATATTTCTCGACTAATTATTTTAATTCTAGAGATAAGCTTATAACTACGAATAAAAACTGCCATGTAAAAGATGCTTCTGGGCAAGCATTTCAAATGCCACACGCAGAAGGCAAAGATAGCATTTATGCAATTACTCATGAATATGGACATTTGATTCAAAACATGCTTATAGCGCAACGATTCAGAAAAGATGGTTGGAAAGAGATCAATCCGGATGCGTTTCTTAATTTTGAGGGCGCCCAAAAAGCGGTGGGTGAATATTACGCCAATGGATATTCATTTGCTAAAGCTAAGGCAGAAGGTCAAGAAGTGTATTTGAAATGGTACAAAGATAGACAAGCTGAAGTTGTTGACCAATGTCGCAAAGAAATAATTGCAATAGCCAAGAAAAACAATAAAATTTTTAAATTGAAAGATAACATCTCTAAATATGGCAGTAAAATCACATTAGTGGGAAAGGAAGAGTTTTTCGCAGAAGTATTCGCTAACTCTCAACTAGGAGCACCGAACGAATTAGGTATAGCAATGCAACAGTGGCTGGTACAGAAAGGATTAGTAATAAATGAATGACGAAAAAATTGTATTAATGCAACAGCTAAAAGATAAAAGCTATATAGCTGTGCTGAACGATGAATACAGATTTGATGGCTCTGTGCTGGTAGAAGCAAGCAATGAAGAAGAATTAAATGCTAAAATTAACGCAGCGGTTAAGGTCGATGGAATTTGGCGGTATATTCATGGACATCCTGTATATTTAGAGGGTACTGCCGTAAAAAGAGGACATGCAAGGGTTCGAGGAATGCAAGCAAAAAATGGCAAACTGATAAAGAACAGAACGCTGGCTGCTACGGCAAAAGTTAATGGTGGTAGTGTTGTTGGCGGTTCTGCAGCATCTAAAGATAATGTTTTGGTGCGTAGCTCAGTAAAAGCGCAGAAAGCATATAACAAAGCAAGAAAAGCTGAGCCTAAAATCACTAAAGACCTTGTGAATATATCCAAAGCATTAAATATGGGTATGACTGGATTAAAATACTCTGTTAAGACTGCAAGCAGTGTAGAAAATAAAATTCGGCGTAAAAATAAAGAAAAGTTGCCGGATTACGCAGTCATTAATAAAATGGGTGACCTTGTGAGATATACTCAGATGGGCAAACATAGCGATTTAGGCAAAAATGCAGTAAAAACCGTTGATGCTCTGAGAAAACGTGGATATAAAGTAACCAAGATTGACAACAAATATCTTGACAAGACTAGCGATTACAAGGGTATCCATCTTGATTGTGTATCTCCTGATGGGCAGAAGTTTGAGTTACAGATACATTCTAAAGAGAGCATGGCAGTAAAGAATAAACTTCATCCGATTTATGAAAAAAGTAGGAATATGAAAGAAGGTTCTCCAGAACGTATTGCGTTAGAGAACCAAATGCGAGAGATTTCTGCTACATTGCCTATGCCTAAAGGTATTGATGAACTGAAAAATTATGAAGAGCGCTGACAAAATACAAAAAATGCGGTAAAATATAGTTGCGGAGGTGAAGAATATGGAATTTATGATTTGTAATCCTGATGGTTTGTGTCGCCGTGGAAGCGGCAGTGGTTACGCAGAATGCTTAAAAGAAGATAAATGGTGTGTAGATGGTTATGCAGCTGGAGCTTTTATGGGTTTTGAAAGTGGGACTCGCATTAGTGAAGAAGAAGCGGTTGAATATATCGTTAAAGAGCATGGATTAGACAAAGAATCGGCAAAACAAAAACTGACTGAGCAAGGATTAAGCAAAGAAGAGTCAATCAAGTACATTCAAAAGGTGTTTGGATATAGTCCGAATGTTGCTGCTGAAGCGTTGGGAATTAACGAAAAATAACACTGACAAAACATTTATAATGCGATAAAATATAAGTGTAAGAGGTGATTGTATTGGCGAAAATCAATAGTGCGATTCAGTTTGCGACGATGCAACATGGAACACAGAAGCGAAAAGGCAAAGAAGTGCCGTATATTGTACATCCGCTGGAGGTAATGGAAATTCTGTACCGAATGGGTGCAGATGAAAACCTGCTTGTAGCCGGAATACTGCATGATGTAGTTGAAGATACGGCAGTAAAGATTGCAGACATTAGAGAGTATTTCGGAGATGATGTTGCAGAGCTTGTAGCGGCTCATACAGAAGATAAAAGTGAGCCGTGGGAAGTTCGCAAGGCTAAAGACTGTAATGAGCTTAGAACAGCTCCCAGACGCGTCCAGATGCTTGTGCTGGCTGATAAGCTGTCCAACATCAGAGAGATGAAACAAGATTTATCTGTTGTCGGCAATGATTTGTGGAAACGATTTAACAGAAGCAAAGAGAAACAGGCATGGTACTACAAACTAGGCGTTGAGTGTCTGAGTGCAATGGACGATGACACAAAAACACAATGGGCATACAGAGAACTTAAACGGACAGTAGAAAATGTATTTTGAGGTGCTTTTTCAAAGTGCCTCTTTTTTATTGGAAAGAGGTGCTGACAAAACATGGAAAGCGCGGTAAAATATAATTGTAAGATAGCTTGTTATGCTGTTACAAGAGCTGACGGTGATGTATGGTATATTCCAGAACTGGGGCTGAAACTCAGTCAAGAGCGCATGGATGCGTTCACAAAGATGAAAGCTGCAGTACCTACGCTGAATGGCGGACGTTGGGTAACAATGCCTAACGGTGCGAGGGTATTCATTAGACCAGGATTTATCAGCGTAGGCGTGAGGAAAGAGCCTAAAGCAAGCGCAAAAGGTTACAACAGACTTACGATGAAAGATTTTAAGACGTTAGCTGTTGCAAAAGACCATATCGAAAAGCATGTAAAGAGCTTCAGAGAATACCGAACTGCTAAAGCATATATAAAAAGAGCGATAAAGTTGGCACAAACTCCTGTTGGTGGCGATGTTATAGGATATGCACGCAAAGATGGTATGAGTTTTGTAAGGTATAATAAAGCTACAAATGATTATGTGATAGCTAAAGTCGGCTCACGTGGTGGCATAGTGACGATGTTTAAGCCTAAACGTGGAGAATCGTATTATTTGGATAATATGAAAAAGGATGGAATAAGACAATGAAATGTCCAGTATGTGGAAAACACGAATTTGGAGTAGATGACGATTATTGCTTTTGCCCTGTTTGCGGTTGGGCGAATGACCCGGTGCAACGTGATGATTATGATTATTGGGGTGGGGCAAATGATTTAAGTGTTAACCAAGCAAGAGAAGCTTACAAAGCTGGCAAAAAGGTATATTGAAAAAATTGAAAGTATACTTTCGGAAAATGGTGCGATTTCCATAAGTATACTTTCAATTTTTCGGATGGCACACGTTGAGTGTGCTTTTTTATTGCAGAAAAGGGGGGTATAACAATGCTGGAGTATATGGCAAAATACTGTGACAGCATACGTTGTGATAGTGATGGCGTATATGTGGCAGTACTGAAGCCTGAGTACGCAGTAGACGGCTTGCGTGTCATAAAATGCGACAATGTGACAGGCGACGTAAGAAATGACAGGTGGGTAACAATCAACGGCGCACATGTACTGATTGGCAGAGATGGACGTATTGCTGGTGGCATGGGCGGCAAACTGAACGGTAAGAAGTTTGGCGCATGGTTCGGACTAGGAAAACACAGAGCAATGCAATTGCCTAAGAGCTTTGGTACAGGACGTGCGTCGAAGATGATGGAACGTGATGTAAATGGCAACTATGTTAAGGTAAAAGGCAAAAAGGTTGCTTTAAAAGCGCCTAAAGGTGCTTTGAGAAGCAGAGAGTTGCCGCCTAAGATGCGTACTACAATCAACGCGTTGAACAGAGAGCGTGCTGGTAAGCGGTTTACGCAAGGGTTTAGAAACAACATTATTGATGCTTTTGAGAATGCGCCTAAGGGGACACAAATCAGAGTTGGCGCAAAGCTGGTTGAGCGAACAGATAGAGGCTGGACGTACAAAGGCAAAGAAGTAAGCGTAAATACTATGTCCAACATGGCGATGATGGGTGAGCATATCTATGTTGAGAAGTATCCTAAACGTCAGAAGTTTGAATTTGACAAAACACCGCCTAAGCAGGAAACAGGTGCATACAATCCTAACAAGCTAGTCGATATCCGTACAAAGGGCGACAGTTACGAGAATTTCCACGCTCCTGCAGATTCGCTTATGACTAATACCAAGAACTGGAAGAATCCGCCGACAGTAGCACAGCTGTTAAGACGCAGAAAAGCGATTAAGGCAGCCAAAGAGTTTGCCAATACTGAGAACTACGAAGCAGTAAGCAATAACAGAACAGCAAAAGGCAAGCAGATGAACAGACAGCTTGAATACTTCATTGACCATTCACCAAGACATACAGGCACAATCCATAGAGCTGTTGATGTGAGTGCAGCGGAGTTTAGCAAGTATCAAAAACTGATTGAAAAGGGCAGTGCGTTTGGTACGAATTCTGTTACAAGCTGGTCGAGTAATACTCAGACAACGGGCGGTGCGAATGCAGACAAACCATTTAAAATCATCTTCACGAAGAAAGACGGATTCAGAAAGAGTGCTTCTGTAAATGACTTTGCCGCAGACCAATCTGACGGAGAAGTCATTGTGTCCAAAAGTACAAGTATGCGTGTAAAACGTGTGCTTATGGCGGGTCCGGGATATATGCAGGTAGAGGTTGAAGAAGTTTAGTGCTGACAAAGCCTTGAAAGTGCGGTATATTATAAGTGTGAGGTGATAATATGGGTAGACGATTAACACTTGCTGAGCGCTGGGCGATTGACAGTAAAAAGCCTATGGGCGGTTATGTGTTTGAAGGTACACCAGAGTACTCAGAACGTGAAAAAGAAGTACAAGAATTAAACGAATGGCTGAAAAGTCAAAGAGATGGAAACGAAGAAGATTAAGGCGTTTGCGTTTTGCGGACGCTTTTTTCAATAAGGTTTATAAAGTGTCTATTTAGATAGTCGCTTTTAATATGCACCTGTAATGGGTGCTTTTTTTATGTCCAAATTTGCGAAGATAGGAGGTGAGAACATGGAAAATGTACAACGTTATGAAAGAATGGACAGCTATATTGTAGGCGAAGCTGTCAAAGACTCAGATGGTTTTTTAAGGGATTCCCCTATTGTCGCAAGGACAGGTATCTACACATATCTTAATCCCGATAAAACCATTAGGCGTGAGTATAGACCGCCAGAGGAAGTGTTTAGCATTGATAGCCTTGCAACATTTAGGGGCAAGCCTATTACTGTAGGACATCCTAGTGCTGGTAAAGTTACGCCGGAAACTGCAAAGAAGTTGAGCATCGGCTCGATTTTGTCAGAGGGTTATCCTAAAGAATTAGGCGAAGGCCGTAAGTATGTTGGTTGCGACATTGTATTGTTTGCACCGCAGGAAATCGGTGACGCAAGAGAATTATCTTTAGGATACCGCTGCGATGTTGAGGAAACACCGGGCGTTACTGCTAATGGTGAGCCTTATGACGCTATTCAGCGCAACATCCGTATCAATCATCTTGCTGTTGTCAAAAAGGCAAGGGCAGGTATGAAAGCTCGCCTTAATTGTGATGGCGACGAATGTTATCCAGAAGATTATCATGAAGAAGAAAGGGAGATTCCAAAAATGAGCAAATTTAGAATTGATGGCATTGAGTACGAACTGCAAGATTCCGTAATCAGCCATATTTCCACACTGCAAAGCAAATGCGATGCCGCAGAGAGCAATCTGCTGGCAATGAAAACTGTTCTCAAATCCAAAGAGGATGAACTGAAAGCACAGGTTGACGGTGCATCTGAGCTGGTGGCACGTTGTGATGCTCTCGAAAAAGAAAATGAAGAGCTGCACGCAGAGAACGAAGAACTGGCAGAAGAAAATGAAGCGCGCGGCAAAGAGCTTGACAAAGCTACCGCTGATAACGAGGAAAACATCAAGAAACTTGACGATGCTACCAAGCGTTACGAAGATGCCAAAAAGAAATGTGACGAACTGAACAAAAAGGTTGAGAAAGCTGCAAAAGAACTTGAAACCGCTACCGCAGAACGCGACAAACTGCAAGCTGCGTTGGATGCTGAAAAGGAAAATACCGAAAAGGCAGTAAACGATGCTAAAGAGCAGGCTAAGGCAGAAGTAAAAGAACGTGCTGAGTTGGAACAGTTGGCAGACAAAGCAAAAGTTACCGATACTGACAAATTGGACAACAAAGCATTGAAAGAAGCTATCATCAAGGCAAAACGACCGAACTTTACTGCTGAAGGTAAGACTGATGCTTATCTGGATGCAGCATTTGATTTGACCAAAGAGCAGATGCGTGGCGACAGCATGAGTGACCAGATGCGTAAGGCTTTTAACGTACAGCAACGTAAAGATGGTGTAGAAACTGAAAGCTCAAGAGATGCTCGGAAAAAGATGATGGACAGACTGCGTAACGCTTACAACGGCGAAGATACCAAGTTTTAAGGAAGAGGTGAACTGATATGCAGAAAAATTATAGTCAAGAGATGCAGCCCGCTATTGTCGGTATGTTGGCTGATACAACTTTCAAAACAACTGACAGCTATCATGTTGAGGATGAAAAAGGCGTTAATGCTGGCGTTCCAGTTATCCCCGGCACTGATGCAGGAACACAGGTAAAAGCTTGCGGCGCAAATGACGGTGCAAAGGTTATCGGCGTTACCATGTTCGTACACAAACAGCTGACCGACGGCGAAAATTATTATGACAAAGGCTATGTAGTGCCTGTAGTTACCAAAGGCCGTGTATGGGTTGCAGTTGAGGGTAATGTTGTAGCTCAGACTGCGGCTAAGTACGATGCCACCAAGAAAGTTTGGAGCGCAACTGGTACTGTTGAAGTAGCAAATGCTAAATTTATTACTGCTAATACTCAGGGTATGGCAGTAGTACAAATCGGTTAATTTTAGGAAGGTGAAATAATGGAAAACATGCGTTATGATGAACAAGATATGCGTGCTATTGTAAGCACAGGTTTGCTGAACAACGATGCGGAAGATAGTGAATCCGTATTCTTTGCCCAACAGCTGGAGTACATCAAATCCAAGACTTATGACGAAAAACTTGCTAATCTGAATGCTGCGAAACTGTTCCCTGTATCTACAGAAGCAGACGCTGGCGCAGAATCTATCTCCTACGAGAGCTATGGCATGGTTGGTATTGCTAAACTGATTGCAAGCTATGCTGATGACCTGCCACGTGCAGACGTAAAAGGCACTAAAGTAACAGTTGATATTTTCTCTGCTGGTACTTCTTATGGTTACTCTACCCAAGATATCCGTGCCGCTAAGATGAAAGGTTTACCGCTGAATGCACGTAGAGCACTGAGCGCGCGCCGTGCAAACGATACTCTGATTAACAAGATTGCTTTCAAAGGCGATAAAGACGGCAAGATTGTAGGTATTCTGGACAATCCTAACATCACTACCGCAGTAGTAAAAGCTGACGGCACAAGCAATTCTACCAAATGGGCAGATAAAACTCCTGCTCAGATTCTGCGTGACCTTAACGATGCAGTATCTGGTATTGTTGATTTGACCAACGGCGTGGAGATTCCCGATACTGTCGTATTGCCGATTAAACAGTACAACTACATTGCTAACACTATTGTTCCCGATACCAGTGGCGAATCTATTCTGACCAACTTCAAGAAAAACAATCAGTACATCAAGAATGTTGTATCTGCTGTTGAGATGAAAGGTGCAGGCTCTGGCGGTGAAGATGTTGGCTTGATTTATCGCAAAGATATTGACGCAGTATCTCTGGAAATTCCGATGGCGTTTACTCAATATGCACCGCAGGCACGCAATCTTGAATTTGTTGTACCTTGCGAGAGCCGTACCGCTGGCGTTATCGTATATTATCCGTTGTCTATGTCTAAAATGGTAGGCATCTGATTTAGTTATTTTGCCCCCTTGTATAAGGGGGCTTTTTTATTTGCAGGAGGCAGTACACAATGATTATTAAAAACAATACAGTAGGCGTAATTAATATCGACAACAAACACATTCTTCCCCAACAGGCAGTAAAGGTCGATGACGTAAACAAGAAACATCCTGTTATTGCACGTATGATTAAAAACGGACAATTAGTAGAAGTTGCGGAATCCGTGGAGAAACCGGAAAAAGAAGCAGAAGTTGCTACACTTGAAGATTTTGCTGCGTTTATGGGCACAAAACCTACTCCCACACGTATCAGAAACTTTGCTAAGAAACATGGTATTGAGATGGGTGACGCAAAAACCGAGGAAGAAATGGTTGCAGTCATCAAGGCTTGCCTGACTACGGCTGAATAATCATGACTACTCCTTGTGGTTGCAGATATACGGCGGACGAAGAAGAAGAAAAGATTTTTCGTCTAATCCGTATGCTTGCGCCAGATTTAGATGACGTGTCGGACAGTGTAATCATGGTGCTTATTGATATCAACAAACACTATGTATCCAAAGAAAAATTTAAAAGCTTTTACTATGAAGCTGTAGCGTATCTTGTAGCACATAAAGCCGTATTGCATCAGTCTATTGCATCTGAGGGCGCAGGCTCTAATGCGTTGGTCGGTGGCATTACAAGTGAGCATGAGGGTGACTTGTCGCGTTCCTATGGTTCTGGTGGCAGTGGTACAAGGGGTTATACAGATACGTTTGATAAGACGTTGTATGGACTTGAATTCAAGCGTATACGTGATATGTGTATCGTACCTGTTGCGACAAGGTTTTTCGGATGAATACGTTTGACAAGTTTTTCAATGAGATTGCACGTATGAAGAACATGGAAATCAGTGTTGGTGTGTTTGGAGAAGAAGCGGCTGAAGTTGCTTTCTATAATGAATTCGGCACAAAACACATTCCGGCAAGAAGCTTTATCCGTTCAACGATTGCAGAACATCAAAGAGATATTGCTGAGTGCTATGCAAGCAATTTCCAAAGAACTAATGATGCAAAGGCAGCTGCTGCTTTGACAAGTGCTTATGTTGAAAATCTTATAAAGGCGAAAATCGCAAGCGGTAATTTTACACCGAATGCGCCGTCTACAGTCAAGAAAAAAGGCAGAAATCAACCGCTGATTGACACAGGAAGAATGATGAACTCTGTTAAGGGGGTAGTCAGATGAAGAGCAGTTTTCGCAGACCGCTTGAAATATATAGGCTGGGCAAAGCTGAGCTTATGGAAAATGGCTTGTTTTCTGAGCCGTCGCAGACAAGATTTACTATTGAAGCATCTGTACAACAGCTAAGACCTGACGAAATGCAGGCGTTGCCTGAGGGGCGCAGAGGTTGCAGAACCGTAAAGGTGTATTCTGATGTCCAACTGCACATGCCTAATCAGATGACAGGACAGCAGGCAGACAGGTTTATGTGGTTGGGGGTATGGTTTGAGGTGGTTGCGTCAGATTGGTATCAGAACAATGTCATAAGCCATTACAGGGCATATGCCACGGAGATAGCAGGACATTGAGTACACGTCAGAGAGTGCTTGAATACTTTGTGTATCAGCTCAAGAAATACACAGATTGGCCAGTCATACAGGCAAAGCAGAATTACGCAGTGGAGTTTCCTCGGTGTATCATAGTTGACCTTATGGCTGAGCGCAGTTTGGGTGATGTGGAGCTGTGGGACAAAGAAAAAGAGCTTGTATACGTCGCAGGATGGCGGCAGGCAACGTTAAATGTACAAGCCTATGGGAATGGTAGCGTGGAACTTTTAGGCGATTTGTGGGGCTTTTTTGAACGTCCTACGGTGGTTGACGAATTCCAGACTGCCAACATTGCAGTGAACGTGCCGGGCGACGTACAGGACCTTACTAATGTTCTGGACAACAGGAAATATCTTGAACGTGCAAGCATTGACCTCACAATATCATATGACAGATGTGTTGTGGATAGCCCGGAATGGTTTGAGATGATTTACGTTGAAGCTGTTCTAAAGACTTCTGACAACACCAAAGAAAAGACAGATGAAAAAATCAAAATATATACAGATATAAAATTTGAGGAAGGAGCTAACAATGGCTAACATTGACAGAATCGTTAAATGCGATGTAAGTCTGAATACTGCTGGCGTATCGAGCGAGGGTTTCAGCACGATGATTGTAATCGGTCCCCACGCTTATACAACTACAAGGGTATTGAGTGTGACCGATAGTGACGAACTGCTGGAGCTTGGCTTTAACAGCAAAGATGCAATCTATGTTGCAGTAAATGATGCGTTCAGCCAGACACCTAAACCTAGCGTAGTAAAAGTGGGCAGACTGCAATGTGATACAGTAAAAGTAGGCGTTGTAGGCCATCCGACCAAAGGGATGGAATACAAATTCTCTATCGAGAGCATTGATGAAAACGGAGAAGCAGTTTCATATCCGTTCACTTATACTGCTAGTGAATCAGACAGCGTAGAATCCGTATTGTCTGCTTTGGTGAATGCTGTTACAGGTAATAGCGGCGTTAATGCAAAATACACAGCTTCTGTTGTAGATTCCAATATCGTTGTGAAGTGCAATGATGCGGCGCACAGTTTCTATATCAAGCCCAACAGTCTGATGAAAGTAGTTGCATGTGAACAAGCAGAATCTATTGACCTTGCAACTAATATGGCACTTATCACAGCAGCAGACAACGATTTCTATGGCATCTGCTATGTAAATCGCGACCCGGATGCTGTTATGGAGATGGCTGAATGGGTAGAATCTCATACCAAACTGTTCGGTACTGCTACAGGCGTAGACGGAGCGAAGAATCCTGATGTGGAAACTGATATTGGCAGTAAGCTGAAAAATGGCAACTACTACAGAACTTTTTGGTTCTATCATAAGGACGCAGCAACAGATTATCCGGACGCAGGTGTTATGGCAAGATGCTTTGCAGTACTGCCGGGCGGCGAAACATGGGCGAACAAGCGTCTTGCTGGCGTTACTACAGACAAACTGACTGAGGGAGAATACAAAGCCATTACCGACAAGAACGGTAATACTTTTGAGCCGTTCCGCAACATTACTATTACACAAAATGGTAAGGTTGCTGGCGGTGAATGGATTGATGTTATCCGTTTCCGTGATTGGCTAGTAGAAACTATTCAGACAGAAGTATTTAGCGTAATGATTAACCGAGATAAGTTGCCGTATACTGATGCTGGTATTGCTATTGTCGAGAACACAATCAATGCAGTGTTGGAGTTGGGACAGACTCGCGGCGGCATTGCACCGACTGAGTTTGACGAAGATGGCAATAAGAATTTAGGTTATAGCATTTCTGTACCGAAAGCATCTGGCATCAGTGCTAACGTAAAGGCACAGCGTGTGCTGAGAGATGTTAAATTCACTGCAAGGTTGGCAGGTGCTATCCATGCAGTAGAGATTAAAGGTTCTCTTACTTATGAGAATCTTACTGAACTTGCATAAGGGGGTTAAGATATGGCAGGCGTAAAGACATATGACCCGAAGAAAGTTATCGTTGTGTTTGGCTCAGTGAATATTACAGGTTTTGACGAAGGTACTTTTGTGCAGATTGAAACGCAAGGTGACGGCACTACCGCTGTTGTAGGCTGTGACCAGGAAGTAGTGCGTTCCATTTCCCCACAAAGTATTTTAAAGAAAATCGTTATTACCTTGTTACAGTCATCTGACAGCAACGACAAGTTATCGAGCATTCAAGACTCTGATAATCAGTCTGGCAACGGCGTTAAAGCGTTGTCTATCAAAGATTTGAGCGGACGTACATTGCTGAAATCAAGCTCTGCATGGATTGTAAAGAAACCGCAGGTGCAACGTGGCAGAAGTGCTGGCGACGGCAAATGTGCGTGGGAGTTTTTGGCGGTTGTGCCTGATGACCAATTCGTTGTAGGCGGACATACCTAATCTGACTAGGGGGAGCAATAATGTTAGAAGTCAACGTAAAGAATAAAGAGATAGGCGGACGCACATATTACGTAAGAGCTATGCCACCGATGATGGCGTTAGGACTTTTAGGCGATTTGCAATCAATTGTCACAGGTGCGTTGGGCAAAAGTGCTGAGAACACTGAAGATGTTACAAATCCTAACATCAATTTAGGCGAGATGATTGCAGGTATTGGTGGTAATCTGCGTGGTGCTGAGCTGATGGCGTACGCAGACCGCATTCTGAACAAAACCTATGTCAGCGTAGAGATTACTACAGAACGTGGTACTGATGTTGTTCCGTTGGACAAAAACTATCAGGAAGAGATGTTTACCGGGCATATCATGAATATGCTTGAGCTTATGTGGTTCGTTTTGGAGGTAAACTATAAGGATTTTTTCGACTCAATGCCAAACCTGTCTGGGATTGTAGCATCAATCGCCCAGAAATAAATTGCCCCGGGATTCTTTGCGACGAAGTCAGCAGAGAGATGTTTATTTGGCGACCTGTAATTGCAAAAGTGGTATCCATACAGGACGTTAAAACAGGTGTAGTAACGCTGGCAGATTTGGTTAAAATCAACGCTATACTTGATATGAAGTCAGATATGGAATACTACTTTAGCAAAAAGGACGGTGAATATTGATGCTTTTGCAGGAACTTGTTACGGCGATTAGATTTAACGTCGACAATATCAGCTCTGTAGATAATGTTATTGAAAAATTGCAGAGGATACAGGCGATAGGAACACAAATGAGTGCATCGGATATAAACGACCCTGAACTTATTAAACTATCTGAACAGCTTCAAAAATTAAGTAAAGAAGTTGGCATTATGATTGACGATATAGGTGAATCGTTTGCAAATGCGTTCAATAAAGTTGATTTGGACTCTGCTGGTGGACTTGATTCGGCTATTAGTCTGTTAGAAGGAGCTGGTAATCAAGCAAGAAAACTGCAGGCAGAGTTGGATAAGTTGGGCATGGAATCTTTTGAAAAGATACAGGAAGATGCACTTCAAATAGGCGATACATCCGCACTTGATGAACTTGTTGCCAAATATACTCAACTTGTAACACTGAAAAAGTCCATAGCATACAAAGAAGAAAAAGGTATAGATTACTCCAAAGAGCTTGCGGCGCTAGGAAAGCTTAATCAAGAGATTAGGCAGTTTGGGAAAGATGTAGAAACAAAAAAGAAATCTCACATATTTGATGATGCTATATTGCAAACTAAACATCTAAGCACAGAAATAAAGAATGCGAAAAGACAAGCTAACAATTTTAATAACTTTGGGCAAGGTGTATTTGGTAGATTCTTTGCAGGTTTGCAAAATGCTAGACTGAGCACATTTATCCAACAATTGGGGATAAGCAATAATCTGCTTGGCGTGATGCAAGGAACTATGGGCAGATTGGTAGGTCCGTTGGCGGCGTTTGCTGGAATATCGTTCAGCATTCATAGCTACATTGCCATGTCTGACCAATTGAAAACAATTGAAGGACAAATCAAGAACGTAGTAAAAAGTGGCAAAGAAACTAAACGTGTAGAAGAAGAAATCTATGCAATGGCAGGACGTTCACGTCAAAGCTATGCTGAATCTGCGAATTTGTTTACATCTGTTGCAAGAAACGCCAGTGAACTTGGCAAAAGCACTGACGATATTCTGAAATTCACAGAGGATGTTTCTAATGCAATGCTCTTGGGAGGCGGTAGTGCTGCATCGCAACAGGCTGCGTTGGTACAGTTGGGACAGGCTTTAGGTTCTGGCACATTACGTGGCGACGAATTGAACTCCATCATGGAACAAGCCCCTAAGTTAGCTGAAACCATTGCAAAAGGTATGGGCACAACGATAGGTAGTTTACGTAAACTTGGTTCTGAAGGCAAATTGACAGCTAAAGATGTATTTGAAGCAGTACGTAAACAGTCTGACTCTCTGAAAAAAGATTTGGGTAATATGCCGTGGACAGTAGCACAGGCGACAAACAGAATCAGAGATTCTGTAGCTCAATTATTCTTTGCTATTGAAAACAAATTTGGATTTGGCGATAAAATGGCGAGAGTAATTGCGACAATTGCTGACCAAGTGGATAAACTGACTGTAAAGGTCAATGCTATCGACATGAGCACGTGGACACCTTTTCTTATTACGGCAGGTATTTATGCGAGCGTATTGTATATGTGGTTGCACAGAACAGTAATACAATCAGCAATAATTACAGGGTTTAATCTGCTTGGCGGAGCTGTGCGTGGTGTTGGCGTAGCTATTAGAGGTACTATTGGTATGCTCAGTGCTCTAAAGGCGGCTTATGCTGTTATGCGAGCTGTATCATTGAGAACTGCGCTTGCAATGGCTGCTCATTGGATTATAGCTACTGCGCCTGCAGCATTGGTAGTTGCTGCCATCGTGCTTATCATCCTTCTCATTCAAGATGTTTACATCTGGATGAAAGGTGGCGACAGTGTAATGGGCAGAATGTTTGGTTCGTGGGATGATATGTGCAAGAAAATGGCAGGTTCTTGGCTTGATTTTGGCAAAACATTCAAGGATTGGTGCAAAAAAGATGCAGTTTCTGCAATCAAAGACCTTTTGGGTTGGATTGGCAACTTGATAGTGGCATTCACAGGATTGAAGTACTTGTTTGATAATGCGAAAAAACCGGGTGTACCGCTTTTTGAGAAATGGTTCGGTAAAGATACATTTAGCTCATTAAATCAACCTATGTCTAATGTTATAGACAGTGATTGGTACAAGAAAAATGTTCTTGGAAGAGATGTTTCAACTGGTGGACGCAATATAAACAATTCTGGCAATCAGACAGTCAACAATTATTGGACGTTTAGCGGCATGTCCGCCGAAGAAAGTGCGAAATATGCAAACGATATGAACAATAAAGTTGTGTTTGGTGGTTGGAATCCGACTTTTGGCGAATTTGCCCCATGATAAAGCGAGGTGCTATATGTTAGGCGAAATAATCAGCTCGGTTACTAATATGTGTGCTTCTAAATCTCCAACAATCATAGGCAAAGCCAAAGAGCCTGCGTTTAGTGGGTATATCAGTGAAGCAGGAGCACTGGGGAGCAAAAGCAACAGTGAGTTGTTTGCTGGTATTGGCAATAATGTTTTGAACAATGCCATAGGCGGTGCAGTAAACGATGACGGTACATACAACGGCCAGGCTATTGGTGATGCCGTTGGTAATGTACTTGGTGTTGGCGGTTCTGTTGGTTCTGCTGTAGGCGGTATGTTAGCAAGCAAGTATCAGAAAAAATCAAGTACAGTATCGTTAAAGGTTGATATTGTCAAGACTATTGACTATCAGTATGAACAGGAAGTAGCTACGCATCCTGTAGAAACAGGCTTTGAGATACAGGACAACGTAGTAAACAAACCACTGAAAGTCAGTATGACAATAGGGGTATCGAGCAGCCCTATTACATGGAAAACCAATGGCAAAGGTGAATGGAAATTTAAGAATGCTTATGACGCACTTGTAGCTATAAGAGATGCAAAGCAGCCTGTTACTATCACCAGACCTAACATGATACTTTCTGACATGATGATGACAAGTTGCAAGTTGACAAAATCACAGGAAAGTTTGTCTGTTATTGGTGTAGAGGTCAGCTTTGTGAAAATCGTCAAGGTGACTACAGAAACAGTAGAGATTCCCAAAGGCATTGTAGATGCTGCAGCAAAAGAAAAAGCCGCTGAAACTGCAAAGGCAGGCGGTGCGGCTGGTAAAAGTGCTGTTGGAGCGGCTGGCGCAGCAGGAAGTGCTGGTTTAGGTGATATGGTAAAAGATGAAGTTGAAAGCTCTTTAAGTGTACTAAATCCGTATTTGAGCGGGAACAAGAGCGTGTTGGCTGGAGTTGTTGATGGTGCAACAAGTTTAGTCGGAGGGAAAAAATAATGGAAATTATTACATTCAATGATGATAACGATGTGGTATCGAGCGTAACATTAGACGGAACACTATATAAGTTTCGTATGTTATGGAATCCCGACGGCTATTTTTGGACACTTCACTTGTGGGACAAACACGATAATCCCTTGCTTACTAATGTAAAGGTAGTGCCAAACTTTCCGCTTCTGTTTAACAAGCATTGCTTTAACATTCCTAAAGGCGAGTTTTTTGTAGCTACCAAACAAAAAGTAATTGACCGAGATGCGTTTGCGGATGGACGTGCTGCACTTGTGTATTTGACGGAGGAAGAATATTACAATGGCACAGTTTGACAGAATATATAAGCTCACAATCGGTGTACAGGGCAGTGATGGCTTTGTATTGGAGGGTAAGCCGTACAGCGATGGGCTGAATATATCTTTTTCCATAGGCAAAGACTTGTCACAGCAGACAAACAAGGCTGAAATAAAAATCTATAACTTATCTGACGCTACCGCCAAAAAGATAGAAAAAGATGACAGTATTATTATTTTAGAGGTTGGATATAGTGAAGATATGGGTTTGAAGCGTATCTTCGTTGGCTATATCACAGAAATAAAGACAACTTTTTCAAATGGGGAACGTACAACAGAGATTTCAGCCAGCGATGGGCAGATAGCCATACGCAACTGTATAGTATCTTTATCCTATGCTGAAAATGTAAGTCGCAAAAAGGTTATAGACGATGTGGCGCAGGAAATGGGACTGGTTGTAAACTACGCAGAGGATTGCGAGTTTTCGTCTTTTGCTAATGGTTTTTCTTTTGTAGGTACAGGCAAAAGCTGCTTAGACAAGGCTTGTGCTGGCTCAGACTTATCATGGAGCATACAGAACAACATGATACAGGTTATAAAGGCTGGCGGTACAACTAAAGTCGAAGCAGTCAAGCTGAGTGCTGCAAGCGGACTGATTGGCAGTGTTGAGAGCGTTGTCAAAGCATCGTTCATCGTTGCCAAAGAGAATGCTGGCAACAGCAAGAATGCCAACAAGCGAAAAAGCAGAAAACAGGGATACAGACTCAAATGTCTGTTGCAGCCTACAGTTTCTCCCGGTGACTTGGTGTATGTAGATAGCAGGCTTGCCAAAGGCTGGTTCAAATGCGACAAATTGACACATAATGGTGAATACATGGGTGGTAATTGGTATACGGAAATGGAAATCCATGAAATCGTTGAACAGGAGAGCAAAAAATGACAGGTAATGACATAGCACAGAACATCGAAGATATGATAAGCAACGGCATAAGCGGTATTCATACTGCGTGTCCTGCTACCATACTTTCTTTTGATGCTGGAACGTGCATAGCAACAGTAAAGCCGTTGATGTCATATTATAAAAGTGACGGCACTACAATAGATTATCCTGTTGTGGGGGGCGTTCCTGTATTTATGCCCCATGCAGGCAATGCACAGATAACTTATCCTGTAAAGGCTGGCGATGGTTGTCTTTTGGTTTTTGCAGAGCGTTCGACGGATGAATGGATTGGTAAGGGCAATAAAGATAATCATGACCCACGAAGATATGATTTGACAGATGCGTTCTGTTTTGTAGGTATGCGTCCTACACAGTCAATATCTGCTGAGAATGTAGAGCTTATCAATAATGGTACGTTGGTAAGTGTGACACCTGATAACACAGTTAATATTATCGGCAATGTAAACATCAAAGGCAATGTCAGCATACAGGGTAACTACTCTTGCAGTGGTACAAGCCGTATGAGCGGCAAGATAGCGTGTGACAGTGATATTACGGCTGGCAGTATAAGCGTACAGAATCATACGCATACAGGCGTACATGGAGAAACAAGTTCTGCTCATTAAAAATGGGGTGATAGCATGGTAGTATTTTTGGTTTTGGCGATTATTTTGTTAGGGGTATTTGTGTGTGTTGATAATCCCAAATGCCCGGAATGTGGAACGAGAATGGAAGGACCGTTTGAAGATTTTAAAGACGGTGTTTGGCATGACATTTATTGTTGTCCACACTGCCGTAAGGAGTGGTTCTGATGCTGGATTTTGCATTGAATGCAAAAACGCATGATTTGATTATTGCTGATGGTGATTTGATTGCTATTGATAATGCAGAACGTGTGGCACAGCAGATAAAGATACAGCTTTTGACGTGGTTGGGGGAGTGGTTCTTGGATATAACGCACGGAGTGCCATACCTTGACTATATCCTTGTTAAAAATCCCAATATAGAGCTTGCACGCTCAATTTTTAAAGAGCAGATTATGAAAGTCGATGATGTGGATGATGTTACATCATTGGAGATATACTATAACGCTACCGAACGCACTATGACAGTAGAGTATGAAGCATCTACGTCCTATGGTTTGGTTACGAGAAAGGAGAAACTAGGCTATGGCAATACGTGATGATACACAGTATGGAGTTACACCTAACGGCTTTGTCAGAATGAGATTACCTGAGATACGCAAGAATCTGTTTGACAGGCTGGATGCAAAGCTGGGAGTATCCGTAAGCAGGAAACCGAACAGCGTTATCGGTGTGTTGGTAGGACTGATAGCTGAGGAATCAGACAGACAGTGGGAACTTGCAGAGTATGATTACTATGCACGTTCGCCTGTAAGTGCTGATGAAGGCAGTATCGACAATACTATTATTTATAGCGGCGTTATGCGTAAACAGGCTGAATCAACTTATCTGTATCTTATCTGTTATGGTGTTAATAATATGGTTCTGCCGTCAAACTGCCAAGTGAAAGGTACGGATGATGAAAAATACAATATTGTTTCAACAAGTACAATAAGCCTTAACAACGCCGTAAACGTATCTCTGCGCATTGAAAATGTTAAGGCAGGAGAGTTATATTCATTTCTGCTGAACAGCTCTGTAAGGGCAAGTTATGTGGCTCAGAGGGGCGATGTTGCTACAACGATATACGCAAGACTGATAACACAGATTGCGGACAGTGATTGGAATGGCAGTGTTGACAACAACGGAAATCTGGTGTTAAGCCAAAAAGACAGAAGATATGGTGGCAGGGTAGTTCCTACGGAGAACATGGAAGTTGTGGAAGTAGGCAGCCCTGTTATTTTTGTTGCTGAAAACACAGGTCCTTTAGACCCGGAGATTGGCAGTATCACAGAAATCAATACTATTTATGATGGCTGGACACGTTGTAGCAATGAAACGACAGCTTATGTGGGCAGAGATAACGAAACAGTGACGGAACTTAGACAGAGATATGCGGCGGCAGTATATGCCAAAAGCGTATCGATGAAAGAGTCTATAAAAGCAGGACTCATGGAGTTGCAAGGTGTAGATAATGTAACCATCTATGAGAACAGAAGTGATGTGACAGTTGACGGACTGAAACCGCATAGTTTCCTTGCAATCGTGCATGGCGGTGATGACATGGAGATAGCGCAGGCTATACTCAATAAAGCTCCGATAGGCATTGACACTAACGGCGATATTGAGCTTGAAGTAAAAGACAGTGAGGGAACGGCGGAAAAGGTGCGGTTTAGCAGACCTGTTGAAGTGCCGATTTGGGTAAAAGTTATTATCCACGAATACAAAGAGGAAACATTGCCGGGCGATTTGGTAAATACAGTCAAAAAAATAGTAGTAGATACAGGCAAAAAGCTAAATATGGGCGTAGATGTTATATCTCAAAGGTTTGTAGGTCCTATTTACAGTGAAGTAAACGGCATATCATATCTTGATATAAGCATATCCAAAGACGGCAGTAACTATGTGGATAAAAGTATTCCTATTGACCGTGGAGAGGTTGCTACGTTCAGCACAGAGCGTGTAACAGTGGCAATGGAGATTTAGAATATGGGTAAACCTACAGAGCGAATGTTATATCTGCTGTTGTCGCAGTTTTATGATAAGCCTGTTATAAAAGCAATACTTGAAGTCATTGGTGAAGAGTTTGAGTATCACGAACAACTGAAAGAACAGATACGTACACAGATATGGCCAGACGTGGCGGTTGGGAAACAGCTTGATATGTGCGGCGAGGTCGCAGACATCTCACGCAAGGTAGATGCCGTCATAGGCAATGAGTTTTTCGGATTTCCCGAGCATGGCGACAAGACATTTGGTGCGGCGAAGTTTTACAGATATGGTGATACATACTTGTCTTCAGCAACATTGAACGATGACAAGTACAGGCTTGCTATATTCTCAAAAATAGCGAAGAACACTACAGATGGCAGTAGAGAGAGCACTCTTGTAAGCATAAAGAGAATGTTCGGGTTAAGCCGTGTGGTTGCCGTTAACGGCGGTAACGCAAAGATACGTGTAGGCATAGGCAGATATGTATCAAGCAACGAGATGAATCTCATAAACACACTTGACCTTGTTATACGTGGAGCTGGCATCGGTATTGTTTACTTTTATTGGTTCAACGGAAACAGAACATTCGGGTTTAGCCGTAATGGCAAAAATGTCGGCAATTTCAGCGGTTTTGGCGTAGGTACATTCGCTAGAGTGCTTGAGATTGAGGGCAGTTTAGTATAAGAAAGGCGATGATAATATGGGTATCACACAGCCAGATTTCAACAAAATCTTTGCAAGCGGTGCGACTACAGGCGAGGTGCTGCAATGGCCTGACGCATCGTTTTTGCGTGGGTGGGGCTATCTGCAACAGAATGAACCGCCGCCTATGGAATTTTTTAATGCATTGCAACAGTTGAACGACACAAAAGCACAGTATCTTTTTAAGGCTGGCAATATCAGAGAAAACAATAAGCAGTATTCTGTTGGCGATATTGTTACTTCACCCAATTTGCCGTCAAGGTACAGTCTTAAATGTACTGTTGAGGGTACAACGGCAGTCAATGAGCCTACGTTTTCTTCTGTCAGCAATGGTTTGTTGGTAACAGACGGCAGTTGTCAGTGGATGGTAAAAGATAAGCTGGGCGGAAATGTTGTTGTCCAACAATCTGTGCCGACTAATCAGGGTGAAGGCGATGTGTGGATAGAAACAACGTAAACATATGGTGACACTGCTGTAGATAGGGGGAATCCATAGTGTTCAAGGTATATTACAACGATATTTCGATAATCAGGGGCGATACTGGGTTCTTTGCAATTAACATCTGCAACAGTAATGGTGAATCTGTATCGCTTGCCGATGACGATGTTTTGATTTTTACAGTTAGGGCAAATCCCAACGCTGAGATAGCTATACAAAAAAGATTGACAGGTACAAATAAGCTGGTGCTTGAACCGTCCGACACGGCAGACCTTGAATTTGGCAAGTACTGCTATGACGTGCAGCTCACAAGGGCAGACGGTTATGTTGATACAGTCATACCGCCTCATACTTTCCGCATAATGGAAGAGGTGACGTACTGATGACCTGCTATGAAAAACTGCATGGACATATCAGCGCAGAAGAAGAGGTGCTGACAGGGTGCATAAGTAAAGATGTGGGTACAGGTACTTATGAGGGCGATTACATGGCAGTATCGAAAGTAGAGGGAGATTATTATTTGCCCACGAAAGATAAATTGCTGAACAGTGATATAACAGTGAAAAAGATTCCATATTACGAAACAAGTAACTTATCTGATGGCATTACTGTTTATATTGGTGATGAAAGCGAGGTAAATTATGGCTGAAAAGACAATTTCAAAGGTTGTTTATGGTGGCAAAACACTTATTGACCTTACATCTGATACTGTTACTGCGGATAAAGTGCTGAGCGGTTATACTGCTCATGATAAGAGCGGTGCTGCTATCACAGGTACTTGCACGTTCGACGCAGATACAGGCGATGCTACTGCGGCAGTTGCCGAAATTTTAAGTGGCAAGACTGCGTATGTCAATGGCAACAAATTAACAGGTACGATGAAGAATAATGGTGCTGTGACTGGCACTATTAGTAATAAAGAGGAAACATATAATATTCCAATTGGTTATCATGATGGCAGTGGTATAGTGTCCATTAGTACAACTGAGCAGGCAAAGATTATTGCTGGCAACATCCGTGCTGGTGTTAGCATTTTGGGTGTAACAGGCACTATGTCGGGTACTGAAGGCGCAAAAGCACAAGCGAAAACGGTTACACCACAAACAACTTCACAAACAATTTTGCCAGATGACACGCAAGGATATAACTATTTATCTCAGGTTACAGTAGAAGCTATTCCGTATAATGAATCGGATAATGCGCAAGGTGGTGTTACCGTAACAATCGGATAACAAGGAGGAAACTATGGCAGTCAATAAAGTGATTTATGGGAACACAACGCTTGTTGACCTGACAAGCGATACTGTCACGGCAGATAACATGGCAGCGGGTGTTCGTGCTACAGGTGCAGACGGCACTAAAATTGTAGGATTACTGCCTAAAGTTGCTATTGATAATGAGTTATCGCTGACCTCTACGAATCCTGTGCAGAACAAAACAATTACTGCGGCTTTATCTAATCTTGATATTGATATAGCAACAAATGATGAAATTGATAATGCTTTAAACCTTGCGGGCAGTGGAGATTTACCGACAGGCGGTGGGGGTATTGTCCCCATTACGCTGGGCGGTACTGGCGCAACAACAATAGCTGGGGCACGTACAAATTTGGGCGTAAGTGCTACAACGGACTTTGCAAAAGTGGCGTTCAGCGGAAGTTATAACGATTTGACAGGAACTCCTACAATACCGACTGCAACAGGTGATTTGACTAACAACAGCGGTTACATTACAAGCAGTGCTCTTAATGGTTATGTAAAATCGGTTAATGGTACATCTCCAGACAGCAACGGCAATGTATCAATAAGCGTGAGCGGTGGCAGTGGCGGTAGCGTAACAGTAGATGCTGAGTTATCGTCGACAAGCACGAACGCTGTCCAAAATAAAGCTGTCTATGCGGCGGTGGATAAAAAGTTGGATAAAACAGGTATAGCTGCCTATGCGACAAGGGACAGTTCTGGCAATGTGATTATCAATACATATGCAACTAAAACAGATTTGAACAGCTATGTGAAATCAATCAACAATGTTAAGCCTGATTCTGACGGCAATGTGACTATCAGTGTTGGCGGTGGTAGTGGTAACTATACATTACCTACGGCAAGCAGCAGCACGCTTGGCGGTGTTAAGATTGGTAGCGGCTTGACAATCAACACCAGCGGCGTTGTGTCAGCTGATGTTACGTCATCTACGTTAACGGCATATGCTAAGACAACGGACTTATCAGCGGTTGCGACAAGCGGTAGCTACAATGATTTGAGCAACAAGCCGACTATCCCAAGTGCGTATACATTGCCAAACGCTACAAGCAGTACGCTGGGCGGTGTTAAGGTAGGCAGTAACATCAGCGTATCAAACGGCATTATCAGCCTTGCCAAAAGCAACGTGACAAGTGCTTTAGGGTATACTCCTGCTACTACTAATAATGCGTCTTTCACCGGTACAACGATGGTGCAGACGCTGACCGTCAGCAGTGCTCTTAATATCCCCGGCGGCAGCATCTGGATTGAGTAGGTGATATTGTGAGTATTTTAAGCAAAAAATTATACGTGCAAAAAACAGGCGGCACGGCTGTTGCCTGCAACATCTACTCAACCTCGGCGGAAGCCGGGGACAAAGCTCTGAGAGTAAGAGTTGATAACACTGACGGCTATATAGCCCTTAAAGCGACTGATGATGCCAACGCTACAGGTATGCGTGTTAAAATCGGCAGTGTTATTTATGCCGTGGCAACCAAGCACGAGAGCGGTGGCGGCGTTGCTGTGCCGTACACCGAAAAATATTGGACTGATGCTGGCAATCACAGCTTTACTGTCCCGGCTGGCGTAACACGTCTTCGTGTTGCCGTGTGCGGCGGCGGTGGCGGTGAAGGTGGCTGGATGTTGGGTGGTAATGGCGGTGACTCGTCAGCGTTTGGCTTGACTGCAACAGGCGGACGTGGCGGCTGGCGCTGGGGCGAAGGCAGTGGCGGTGAGCCTAATGGTCTTGCATTCAGCGGCAACAGTATAACCAATGGCTTTTTGATGTCATTTGATATGACCGCTGGTACATATGGCAGAGGCGGACAATATAGCGGCTCTGGCGGTTATGCG